>Ga0099822_1002585_pt1 | contig 22635 bp, 9 predicted proteins | sample CowpeawhiteBW_FD_76839 | JGI IMG/M metagenome (GOLD analysis project Ga0099822, IMG submission 76839) | Root nodule microbial communities of legume samples collected from California USA - Cow pea white BW | ecosystem: Host-associated > Plants > Roots > Nodule | place: USA: California | collected... | reverse complement strand
TTGTAAAATTAACCGTTAATTTTTAAAAATTTAATAAATAATTAAATTGTAAAGGGTAAAATTGGAATTATGAAATGTGGACACAAAAGAGGGAATCCCCTTTATATATAGTTATAGATTATACATCGGTATATATATATATATATATATATATATATATATATATTAATCTTTATTTATGTTGTAATTATATTAGGGCCTATCGTTACAAAGAAGGAAGGAGAAGTAGGATGAAGAGATGTACTAATATTTAAAGAAAAAGTCTCAAATTTAACTAATTTCTATTTTTATCCTCGAGAAACTAAAATGAAATTTGTTGTAACCTAATCAATTATGTTGTACATATACAATTACGTTGTGAAAATATTATATGTTCTAAAATATGATTTGCATAATTATTCCACATTTATTAATTAGATATTTTTTATAATAACAAATAATTAAAAATAGAAAATACAATTACTAATAAAAAATAAAGTAATTTTAATTTTTATTATATTTCTTTTAATTAAAAAAATTTCATCTTTATACTTTTTATACTCACTCAATATTACTTAAAAAAAATAAAACTCGATTCATCTTGGAATTATTTAGTAAATTAAATAATAAAATTGTAGGAATACTACACAACTTTTAACACGAGAAAACTGGTAAACAAAGTATAGATGTTTCATGTAAAAATTTAAATTTGAAATATATAATAACTGGAGTTGAGTTTTTCTGTTGAGTTTTTTTAATAACATAAAAAAAAACAATAAAAATCCACACTCTAATAATTATAACTTTCGGCATAAAAACAATTAAAGACAGTGTCATGACTCACGATGACAAAATCTAATCATCTCACACTTACATGTACGTAGGGTTAAGCCTTTAATAAATTTGGAAACAATTGATTACTTTTTTATGTTCAAATCTGATTAGTTCGCAATCCAAACTACCTTTGCCTTGTTATCACTTTTGATTTATAGGCAACTGGCAGACAAAAATAGAATAAAAATCTGAATTATAAAGTTGATTATATTAGAGAGAGAAAATGTCTCCAAAATTTTAAGTTAACATTTATTCTGTGTACACAATTTTTTACACTAGAAAATATCTGATGAAAAAAATAGCAAACTTTTTTTAATTTATAAATAATTTTCTTCGGAGTAAAAAATTAAAATTTGTTTAATTAAACTAAAAATGAGTAATTAAATTGCTTTTGGAATAACCTGCAGGGAGAAAGGGGCCCACACTGTAACGCACACACTATTCTCATTTCTGACACTCTACACACAAACCGCAATAACGTTTCAACAGCTTATGACTCACTTCGTCACTCCTCAACTCGTCCGAGTCACGCCCTTCATTCATCACTCCAAACATCTCCTCGCAACATCAATTTCTTGTTTCCAAACCCTCTCTTTCCCCCAATTCTCTACCAAAACCTCCGCCCTCGCCCACTGCCGAACGCACTCTCCACTTCGCCCGGCGATGGACGCGCAACCGCCGGAATCCGCCGCCTCGGGCGAGGACTTCGTCCACGTCCCGGATCTGAAGATGGAGAGTCTGTCTGAGAGCATGGTTCGAATTGACGAGCCTTCCGACGCCGACGCTGCTCCCTCTGCGTCGGATGACGCGCCGGATTCCGATCGCCGTCAGGTCACTCTCCCAGAGGAGCTATCCAGAAACGTTCTCGTCCTCTCGTGTGAGTCTGCCGCCGAAGGCGGTGTCTGCGACGTTTACTTGGTCGGAACCGCTCATGTCTCTGAGGTATTGGTTCGGGTCGTTCAGAATCAGGTTTTAGGTTTCGTTATGCTGTACATTGTCACTATGTTCAACGAGAGCGAATGATTAGGGATTGTTTTATTTTATTTTATTCTCTATTTGTTTCAATCGGAACTGTTAGTCATTTTTACAGAGGATGCGTGACCGTATTTTACTTCATCGTATCAATTCTAGTAGTTGTAATAAGAAGTACAGTTGTTGAATTGCTCGGAGTTTAAAATTGACGCTGAATTTTGTGTAGGAATCAAGCAGAGAAGTTCAAGCTATAGTGAATTTTCTTAAACCGCAGGTTTTGTTTCTCTTTTGAACTTACTAATACTTGGCTGATGGATTGATCCTTCAGTTGCATGATTGCTTGCTCTTGATTTCATGATGCCCCTTGAATTTTTTGATTTTTAGTGATGTAAACCTGTGGCCGACCTTTGTTTTGTTACAGGCTGTCTTCCTAGAGTTGTGCTCCAGTCGTGTTGCTGTGCTTACCCTTCAAAATCTCAAGGTTTCTATCCTTTTAAATTGTTGTTTTGTACATTCCCTTTGTCCTTTAGTCCGTTAATTGTTGGAAAGTGGCTTAATTGTTGTCACGGCTAGCCTCCCAACTTTGACCACTTTTGGGAGTTGTCGTAATTTTAACTTGGAAGGTTTTATGGTTTAATCCCGCATGGTAGGGTTTAGTGAGACCCTAAATCCAATTTCTAAGAGTATCAACCTGTCCCTCTGACCACTATAATTGGTAACTTATGTGCGGAAGTTGCAAGTGATGTGATGTATTTGATGTTCCAATTTGTAGGGTGTGGCGGCATTCTTTAGTTCCATATTAGATGAGTGGATTGCTCGAAAGATAAAGTATCTGGCTGTGTAATTGTATGGCTTACTTGGTGTTTCACTGAAGGACGAAACACACATAGAAACTCATTTTACCTTGATGATTTAAACCTTTTAGCTGTCAACTTACGAATAGTTTAGTTTGTTTTTCCTTTTTCTTAAAGTAGAAAACAATCATCTCTTAAAGAAATAAACTTATAATTGTAATTATTGTTGTTCAATTTTCCACATGCCTTCTCCAAACATACCGTCAACTAATTTGGTTGATTCTATCATATTAATCTGGTTCTCCTTCAGTTGTTTGTATGATTATTGACTTTGCTTCTTCCAGGTACCCACTGTGGGAGAAATGGTTACAATGTTGAAGAAAAAACATAACATGTTTGAAGTGCTTTATGGCTGGTTCCTTGCCAAGGCAGGTTTCTAGGCAACCATATCTATCATCCTTTTATAGGCTTTCAATCGTCTATCTTTCATTATCCAATAATGCTATGTTTCTCATATATCCTGCTATTAAGTTTTGGACAGATTGCTAGTAAACTTGAGGTCTTTCCTGGCTCTGAGTTTCGTGTGGCATATGAAGAAGCCATCAAGTATGGTGGCAGAGTGATACTTGGTGATCGGCCTGTACAGGTGGGATGAGTTTTTCATTTTAATATGTTGGAGGCAGAGAAACTTTATACTCTATTGATGTAAAATATCTCTGAATAATAAAGAGTCATGTTTTTTACACTTATTTCTAAAAGTTAAATTTATAGAATTGCAATTATATTGTAATGAATTATTCATTACAATATCTTGGACTCTGGTGTTCTTGAGAATAAATTCATGTTGCATAATCACTAGAAAGCCTTGTAGTATATTGAGTGACTGGAAAGTAACTCTGTATTCATTTTGTCCAAACAGGGGAGATTCTGTGTTATAAAGAAGTTCCTTATCTCATTTTTCCAGCATATTTGTAAATTAGAATACCCTTCTTCCAATGCCTAGAACCCATGACCACTATGTAACACAGCAGCATTCTCCAAGCTTACCGCTAACATGTTCATTATATTGGAGAAAAACCTTTATTTTTTCTGGAGTCCTGAATCTATTAAAAATACTTGCTGGAAAAGGTTCAATGGCTATTCATTACACTTTCAAATTATTTCTATAAGCATGGGAGAAATACTGGCATGTTCTAAATTAGATTAATATGTTCAACATGTACTATTTTATTATGTGAGCTTTCAACTTGGTTTAATTGGCATGAAGAGCCTCTTTTTTGTGTATTAATGGATTCTGATTTTCATTGATACAGATTACATTAAGGAGAACATGGAGTAAGATGCCACTTTGGCATAAAACAAAACTGTTATACTCTTTACTTTTCCAGGCAGTTTTTTTACCCAGCTCTGATGATCTTAACAAGATGGTAAATTTTATAATCCTCATGTACTAGTGATAAGTTTGAATGTTAGTGTTTGTTCTATTTAGTTCTTGTCTATATCCTAACTTGGGTTTGCTTTCTTCAGCTGAAGGAAATGGATGACAGTGACATGCTAACTCTGGTTATACAGGAAATGAGTAAGGAGTTCCCAACTTTAATGGAGACTCTTGTGCATGAACGAGATCAGTAAGTAGCATTGCACTTAATATCAATTTATTCATTCATTTATTGCTTCTATTACTTGTCACCTGCTTCCCGTACTCTATAGAGATGCTTTGGTTAACACTTTTCGCCCCACTATGTTACCATTTAGCACAGGGGTTCTTATTGGAGGGTGTCTTGGTTCTGTTATTGACATGCATATTCTTGTCACCCTGATGATCTGAAATTCAATACCATGGAGGCATGGACCTTTTACCCTGAGTGCTTTTTTTGCCTAGAATATGAGAAACCTTTTAATGAATCATATTTTGGAGATTCTTTTCAGGGGATACTATCTATATGCCTTTCAAGTAGTAGTACAACTGGCAGTGGTGGAGCTAGATGAGAGTATAATATCATTAATGTTTGTGTGAGGCCATGCATTAGAAGTGAAAATTACGAAACAATTTTTTTGCAATATTTTATATTTTGAAGAAATTCTAGTGGGGGCTATTTGGCACCAGAGCATTCTGTTGAGCTAAATGATATGCCTCTTAACAGATATGATCTACAGTATATTATCGTCCCTAGCATCGTCAGGGATCAACCATTCTCGGGAGAAATATTCTCATTATCTATGATTATGGACAATATGCATATCATTGAAGAATTAGTGCATATGACTTTCTTTTATCTCATTCTCAGAAGTCGGAATTACATGTTTTAGTAAGAACATGATCCAACTTGAATAAAATAAGACATGGCCATAATTCTATGCTCTGTCCTCTGGTGGTGTTAATATAAAAACTTTGGTATGCCTTTCATGTTTTTGATAACTAGAATGTACTTGTAATCTCTACAAACGTGCAGTCGCTTCCCCCAATATTTAGTTAAAACTAGACCATGTGGTGAGGAGAGACTGACTGAGTAAACGGTTGCATCGAGGGTGACTGCCCGTTCAATAGACCGTTTGCTGTAAGTTTTACATGATTTGACTTTCATCCATCCAGGTACATGTCCTCCACATTATTAAAAGTGGCGAGTGAAAATAGCTCAGTTGTTGCTGTTGTTGGAAAGGGTCATTTACAGGGAATAAAGAAGCATTGGAAGCAACCTGTCGTGGTGGGTGAACATTTAATTATTTGTGTGGTATAATCGGCAATTTATAAGTATTTTTATCACAAAATTGTATAACCAGTCATATGAACCGGATTTTTCCCCTTATATTGCAATATCTTTCCAAAATCATATAGTTATGCTTTTGTTATTCATTGTCAGATTTTCTTACTTCAATTCACAACGTTTTCTGTTAGCAGATGAAGGATCTCATGACAGTTCCATCTGTTGAACCAGCTGTATCTGCAATAAGAATCGTGGCATCGGTTGGTGTTGCCGTGGCTGGCGTGGCCATTATATCAGGAATCTATCTTTCATGCAAGAAATAACTTTCCTATAAGAGATGCCGCATCCACAACAATGTTGATGTAGGAATTGAAACATGCAACAGTTGAGTCAACCATCAACAAAGTTGATGCAGAAGCTATTTAGCCCTTTTTTCGGATGAAGAATAACAATTCTTGTTGAACTTTTACATAGAAATCATGTTAATTACAACACTAATACATATACTCAGTCAGATAGTTCCATTTTAACAGGAATCCAAGGGAGATAGAAAATGGTCTAATTACAAATTTTTATTCATGCGCATATAACTGTTGGTAATAAACAGTAGTGATTCTAAATAATATTTCGTAGAATACAAAAGTATATGTACCGAACAAGTATTAAATGATTAACAATTTTATTGTCAAGAACGTCAAGTAAAATGGAAACAGAGAATTGAAATATTATATAATATATTTATTTCTTTTCATTCATTAGAGAACTCAAATTATGAAAGGAGAGAGATAGATAAATGAAAATAGGTGGAGTAATCTTTCCAAAATTTGAGTTAAACTTATCTCACAGATTATAACCAAATTTATTGCGGGCAAAATCTCGAATTTTCGAATTTCTAATTTATAAAAAAGGTTTAATATTTTCTTTTTCAATTTATTTCTAACTTCATTGAAAATATCAATTTCGCACTAAATTTATGAAAAAAATAATGAATGTGGTCCTTTTTCTTATTGTTACCTTATTTCTAATCTATTTGATATTGTTTTGAGAAGGATATTATTTGAGAATTGGACATTGTTCTTTGTAATGGATATTACTTAACAATTTGAGATTGTTTTCTGAAGAGAGAATTAATTAGGCACCGAAAATTAATTATGAGAGACAAACAATCGGTGAAGTTGATCGGTGAGATATTTAGCCTCTCGTATAATTCTCGTATAAAAGATACTAAAAGTTTTGAGGACCGAGATGATAAATAATCTCTCTTATAATCTGGTTATACAAGGTGAGATTGATTAATATGATTGGTAAATGAAACCTGTGTTTTTGTTGTACTCTCACAGAATATTGCGTAAAACATAAAATGTGAAAAGAAGGAATTATCACTCTCTGTTTTATTGAATGAACAAACGTGACAAATATATAACCTTACACAACAATAAAGAAACTGAAAAATAAAAACTGCCTTGGCCAACTACTTCCTAATAACATATAACTTGTTCAAATTATCACTGTTCACAAAAATAAGAAACATATAACTCACTAAGGAACCATGTAACTCACTAACACGCTTTTGGTACTGTGCTTTGATCCTACTGCAATTATGCTTTGTATTGTATCGAAGAAAAAATAATTAGTTAGTAACAAGTCTTTGGAGGGATCCGTGTATAAATAGAAAGACATCTCTCTATCTTTCTTATTATGTCAGACATTACGGAAAGAGACTAAAAACTTATTCAAACTAACAACCTCCCCTCTATAGTAGCAACAGCTAGAGTTTTATTCAAAATATCTAATAACTTCCGTCTCACCTGCACTGCTAATGGCTCTCTTCCGCAATCGCACTCGCACTCGTACTGCCACCCACGCACCCTTCATTGATCGTTCCATACCTCTCATTTCAACATCAAATTCTCTGCATCATGTTTCAACACCTTATGACTCACTTCATCACTCGCACTCGCAGTCAACTCGTCCCAGTCACGCCCTTCATTCATCGCCCTAAATCTCTCCTCGCGCCCCCAATTTCTTGTTCCCAAACCCTATCTTCCCTCCAATTCTCCACCGATACCTCCGCCTTCTCCCACCACCCGATCAGGCTCCCGGAGGATCTATCCAGAAACGTGACCGTCCTCTCGTGTGAGTCTTCAGCCGAAGGCGGCGTCTGCCACGTTTACTTGCTCGGAACCTCTCATGTCTCTAAGGTATTGGTTCTGGTCGTTCGGAATCAGGTTTTATTTTATTTTATTTTATTCTATTCTGTATTTGTTTCTATCGGAACTGTTAGTGTCATTTTGTAAGAGATGTATGACCGTGTTTTTACTTCATCTATCAATTCTAGTTGCTTTTTAATAATAAGTACAGTTAGTTGGTGAAGTGCTGAGATTGTAAAATGTATGCCTAATTTTATTGCAGGAATCAAGCAGAGAAGCTCAGGCTATAGTGAAATTTCTGAAACCGCAGGTTCTGCTTCTCTTTTGAACTTACTAATGCTTGGCTGATTGATTGATCATTGACTTGCTTAATTGGTGGCTCTTAGTTTCATGATGTCCCTTCCTGACATTTTGGATTTTCAATGATGAAACCCTGTGGTCGGCATTTTTGTTTGTTGCAGGTTGTCTTCCTAGAGTTGTGCTCCAGTCGTGCTTCAATTCTTACCCGTAAAAATCTCAAGGTTTTTATCCTTTAAAATTATTGTTTTGTAATTATTGTATCATTTCCTTTGTAGTTTGGTCTGTTAAATTATTGCCTTGTCACGCCTAGCCTACCAACTTTGACATCTTTTGGTAGTTACCGTAATTTTAACTTGGAAGTTTTGTGGTTTAATTCCACATGGTTTGGTTGAGTGAGACCCTAAGTCCAATTTCTAAGACTATCAGCCTTACCCCGTTACCAGCCCAATTTGTAATTTAAATACATAAGTTGCAAAGTCAGAGGAAATATTTCTCTATTCCAAATTCCAATTTGCAGGGAGTGCCGGCATTCTTTTGTTCCATATTAGATGAGGAGATTGTTTGAAAGATAAAGTATCAGATGGCTGAATAATTGAATGGCTTACGTGATGTTTCACTGAAGGACGAAACACGCATAGAAGTTCATTTTACCTTGATGATTTCAACCTTTTTTGCTTTCAACTTGTGAATAGCTTAGTTTATTTTCCTTTTTCTTAGGAGAAAATAATCATCTGTTAAAGCAATGAAATGATAATTGTAATTGTTGTTGTTTAATTTTCCACTTGTCTTATTCAAATCTAGTAACTAACTTCTTCGATTCCATCATATTAATCTGGTTCTCATTCAGTTGTTTGTTTGTATGATTATTACTTTTTTATTCTTTCAGATACACGTACCCACTGACGAAGAAATGGTTACAATGTTGAAGAGAAAACATCACATGTTTGAAGTACTTTATGGCTGGTGCTGTGCCAAGGCAGGTTTATTGACAATCATGTCTCATCCTTTAATAGGTTTTCAATTATCACTCTCTGAACGTTCAATAAATATCTTGTAATTTACTCCTTAAGTTTCTGACAGAGAGCTAGTGAGCTTGATGTCCTTCCTGGAAATGAGTTTCGTGTGGCATATCAAGAAGCCATCAAGTATGGCGCCAAAGTGATACTTGGTGATCGCCCTATACATGTGAGATGAGTTTTCATTCTAATATGTTGAATGCGGAGAAAATTTCAACTCTATGATGTAAAATATTCCTCTGAATAATAAAGAATGTACTTGAATGTGTTGCTCGCATAATAGTATTATTCATTACATTAAGCCAGTGTGTTAAACAGAGGAATATTTTGTATGCTTTTCTCTTGAAGTTAAATTTTTAGTATTGCAAGTATATAGTAATGCATTATTCATTAGAATATCTTGGACTTTTGCAGTTCTTGAGAGTATATTCATGTTGTATCATGGCTAAAAGGCCTTGTAGAATATTCAGTGTCTGGAAAATAACTCAATTTCCAAACAGGGGCATTCTGTATGTTATGAAGAAGTTCCATATCTCATTTTGCTAGCAAATTTGCAAGTCAGAATACTCCTTAGAAAAGGAAAGAAAAGTAAATTTGTTGTTATAGTGACTAGAACCCATGACAACTATGTAACATAACAACATTCCTCAAACTTACCTCTAAGTCATCTATTCTATGTGATAAAACTTTTTTTTTTCTGGCTGGAGTCCTTGATCAATTAAAAATACTTACTGTAAAAGGTTTAATGCATATTAATTACTCTTTTAAATTGTTTCTATATGCATGGGAGAACTTTGGGCCTGTTCTAAATTAGGTCAATATGTTCATCATGTACTATTTTATGATGTGAGCTTTCAACTTGGTTTAACTGGATTGAAGAGCCTTTTGTATTAATGGGTTATGATTTCGATGGAGACAGATTACACTCAGGAGAACATGGAGTAAGATGCCACTTTGGTATATACTTAAATTGTTATATTTTAAACTTTTCTGTCGACAACATTTTCCCATCTCTGGTGGTTTTAAGAAAAAGGTAAATTTCATAATCCTCATGTACGAGTTATAGATCTAATAGTGTTTGTGCTTTGAATTTCTTGTCTATATCCTAACTTGGGTTTGCTTTCTTCAGCTGACATGCTAACTCTGATTATACAGGAAATGAATAAGGAGTTTCCAACTTTAATGGAGACTCTTGTGCATGAACGGGATCAGTAAGTTGCGTTGCACTTAATATCAATTTACTGTTTCACTTATTGCTTCTATTACATGTCACCTGCTTCCCATACACTTTCGAGAATGCTTCAGTTAACACTTGTCACACGACTCACACCATTATGTTACCATTTAACACAGGGTTCTTGGTGGAGGGTGTCTTGGATATGGTTCTGGTATTGACATCTTGTGCATATTCTAGTCACCCAAATGATCTGAAATTCAATACGATGGAGGCATGGACCTTTTACCCCAAGTGCCTTTTTTTGTCTCAGATCGTAGGATATGGGAAACCTTCTAGTCAATCATATTTTGGAGATTATTTTCTGGGAATACTATCTATATATGCCTTTCAAGTAGTAAACCAGGGAATGGTGGATTTAGATGAGAGAAGAATATTATTAATGTTTAAGGGAGGCCATGCATTAGAAGTGAAATTTAAAAAACAAAATTATAAAATATTTTATATTTTGAAGAAATTTTACAGGGGGGCTATGTAGCACCGGAGCTTTCTGGTGAGCTAAATGATATGCCTCTTAACAGATACCATCTACAGTATATTTTAGTCCTTAGCATCACAAGGGGATAAAACTATTTTCCAAAAAAAATGTTGTCATTATCTATGATTATAGACTATATGCATATTAGTGAAGAAATTAGTGCAAACAACTTTCCTCTATCTCTTGTGCTCAGAAATCGGAACTATATGTATGATAAAGAAGAACGTTATCCAACTTGAATAAAATGAAACTTGGCCATAATTGTCTGAAATAGTGGTATACTCTGCTCACGGGTGGTGTGGAGGATATTTGGTTAAAATTAGACCATGTGGTGTGGAGAGACTGCAAATGAATTTTAAACTTTGTAGTACTACAAAGGGTAGCATCGAGGGTGACTACACGTTCAATTGACCATTTTCTGCGTCAAAAGTTTATTTATAATTGAGTTTATAAATTTTACATGATTTGAGTACATCCAGGTACATGTCCTCCACATTATTAAAAGTGGCGAGGGAAAATAGCTCAGTTGTTGCTGTTGTTGGAGAGGCTCATCTACAGGGAATAAAGAAGCATTGGAAGCAACCTGTAGTGGTGGGTGAACATTTAGTTATTTGTATGATATATAGTAATCGGCTATTTAGAAGTATTTTTATCACATAAATGTATAAGTGGTCTGAAATGGATTTTCTTCCTGTATTTTGCAATATCTTTCCAAAGTCATCCAATTATGCTTTTATTATTCATTGTCAAATTTTCTTCAATTCACCTCGTTTTTCTTTTCAGATGGAGGATCTTATGACAGTGCCATGAGCTATATCTACAATAAGAATCTGACATCATGCATCTATCTTCATCCATAAAATAACTTTCGTAGGAGATGCTGTCATCCTGAACTGAACGTGGGTTTAGGAATTGAAATGTGTTACAGTTCACGTATGCTATATAATCCTATTTTCGTATCAAGAATAACTATTTTCTTTAAGCTTTGCCTAGAAAATCAAATTCCAAGCTCAATGCGATTACCGATGGGAAAGGATGGTTTTCATTTAAGCTTTTGATGTAATTAGATGAATGGAGATGATAAAACTGTTAACACTAAATTCATCAACACATCCTCACTTCCATTCATGGATACTTCACTATCTTTTAATTTTTTTTTTCTTTTTTTTTATAAATACAAAAGTTCATTTTAATTATGGCCATTTTACTTCTAGGTTGTGAATTGGTAGTTATTGATATCAACCAATATTTTTCCTCCACCCAAGCATGCTAAGAAAGAGGTCATGCAACAGCGGTAAAGTGAGTGAAAAGATAGATTAGGATTATAAATGTACGTAAATTTTGCAACGAATATTAGGTAAATACTTTTAATGAACGTTTGCAGATAATAAATACAAATATTTTTTTATTATTTACTAGTTGATAAAGTGGGTATTAATATCATGATATTTTTAACATGCTCATATCTATAATCCTTTAATTAATATTTATTGATAGTATTTTTTTTTCTTGAGTGTTAAAGAAAAGAATCAAGTAATAAAAAATAATATCTTTAGCGACAGAAATATTAACTATTAAAAAATTATTTAAAAATTGATTTTATACATATTTAAAATATTAACCATTAAATCTATGGAATTAAAATAATATTTAAAAAATTGTTTTTTTTTAATTTATATGCGATTAATACAAATTTATTTTAGAAAGATTAAATTTAATCAATATTTTATCATACAATTTTATTTGAACTTGAATTATTTGATAAACTTTTCTAAAAATATTAATATATAGTTAGATTTATTTTATTAATCGGTTAAATCAATTACTTTTCATTTTTTTTTGTTTTCTTTTTTCTACACGTACAACATATCGTTTCTATCCTCACTCCCATCCAAACAAAGTCTAAAAACTAAGCAAAAAGACTCATTTCAATTATTGTAAAATTATCAAATAAATAATTTCAATAGACTATTTGATTTAACATGTACATTTATTGTTGCTGAAGAACAATATATGTGACATTCCATTTAATAAAAAACTTCTAATAAATAAAATATCACATGATATAATATAATAGAGCAAAAGACAAGAAGTATACTAGAATCAACCATTAGAGTTATTCAAAATATACTAGATAAACATAAGGACCATGGATGCATAACAATCCAATAAACATACTAAGACATAAAAGTTTTGTAAAAGATTGCTTAACAGAGCATAGAAGACATAAGACAAGTTCTTTAAAAGATGCTCAGAAAAAAAAGCATATATCTAAATCGTCTACTCTAGACAGCAACGTCTTTACCATCCCGATGATCAACAGATATCTCCTCATCTACTCACACCAACATTGGTGATCATTGCAAAAAGAAAACACAACAAGAAAGTATAACACAAAAGAAGGGTAAGCTAGTGAAAATAATTTAACAGATAAATAAACAAGTTAGGAAACACAAGTAACATGTGATAGTAAACAATAGAAGACTCTCTAACTCGATTATCCATATACATTACATGCACTTGTGGTGGTCTCTACTGCTCTGCAGAGTCATTGCCAATAAGTTTCACCCTACCACACACAAGATAAATCCATGATCATCTAAGGCCATTATCTTGCCTTAGGACCTCCTGCTACTCTCACTACATAAACCATTCTACTCTATATTATTTTGAATGATCATTAGAGTGTTAGGATGTAACCTTACTTAAATCCATAAGTCACTACAGACACTATATTACTACTAAAGAAAGTTCTCCATGAAACCCTCACATGATTCACATGTTATCTCATGCCACACATCGAGTCCAGCCTCATAAGTATTGCATTATACATGCATAGCCTCACTTCGTGCTTTTTTAGAAGGGAATTCAATCAACACAAATTCAGTCAGAGGATTAAAACAAATCTACACCATTCTTGCTTAGACTAGAAGTTCTCGTTCAATCGATAGGGTCTTCTCGCTCAAACTAGAAACTTCTTGCCTGAACAAGAACTCAAACAAAAAGCATAGCGTAAATCTGCGAGTTCTTGCCTAAGCTAGACTTTCTCGCTTAGGCGAGACTGTTCTCTCTTGGACGAGAATTCTCGCTTAAGCAATAATTCGAATAGAAATAAAGGTGAGTCTTCTACTATTCTCGTTTAGGCTAAAGGTTTTTCACCTAGGCAAAAATAACAGATTCTCACCTGCTCACACATGTAAAAAAAATAAAAATAAAAAATATCCAAACAACACGTAGTTCATTCCCCATACAATATAAACATCAATCAACATTTTAAAATACGATTCAAGACTAAAACAAGTAAAAAATATTTCGAAATCTTTAAGAACCGTAGCTTCCCTTACCTCAACGATACTAAACTTGTCGAGAAAGAGTCCTAAACAAAAAACAACCTAGTTTTCCCCTTTTTGAGTTGAGATAAGAGTAGTTTACCCTATCCACGTTTTTTTATCGATGCGCAAGGCAGATATCTCCTCAGCACTTCCAAAAATTGTCTCTGCTCATGAAATGGTTGAGTGAGAAAGGAGAACAATAGCTAGGAAGGGGAGAAAAGTTGAGAGAAAAGGTGGTGAGGAAGTTGAGAGGGTTTTGGAAGATTGGACTGACTTTACCTTCTTTTTACTAGCACATATATTAAAAAAGAAATAGGTTTTACAATATACCAATAAAACTTGTAAAACACACTTAACAAAAATCTTTACCAATAACTAATATACATTTAAGTATTAGTTACCTACTATCCGATAATTATAGGTAGTATATTTAAGTATTAAAGATGAAATTCAACTAATAAAAAATAATATCTTGAGAAAATATTAATTATTAAAGAATTATTTAAAATTTGATTTTGTATAGGTTAATATTTTTATTTAAATCTATGAAATTAAAATTACTTTTTAAGAATTTATACGCAATTCATTTAATATTCTTTTAGAAACACTAAATTACTTCACATCAATATTTTATTATACAATTTTTATTTGAACTTTACTTTAAAATTAAGTTTTATCTGAGTTTATATTTTAAATATTTGTTTTAGGTAAAAATTTAAATTTATTTAAATAATTATAACTTTCTTCTTTCCTAAATATATACTTTAATTATTCCAATAAATCAATCAAATAAATTACAAACTTTTTCATTTACTTTTTCTCAACTAAAACGATCTCACTTTTTATTTTCTTTTTTTTTTCCTACCATTTCCTCAATCCAAAATAAAATATTGTACAATACATCGTTTCTATCCTCTCTTCAATCCAAACAAAGTCTAAATTAAGCAAAAGGACTCTCATTTCAATTATTATAAAATTGTCACATAATCATGTTGCATGAACGAGATCAGTAAGTCCTATTATACTTATTATCAATTTTATTAATTCATATATTGCTTCTATTTACCTATCACCTGCTTCCCATGGGTTCTTGCTGGAGGGTGTCTTGGTTTTGTTATTGACATGCATATTCTTCTCACCCTAATCATCTGAAATTCATACAATGTTTTGGTTCTTTTTTTCATATATGAAGGATCTTATGACAGTTCCATATGTTGAACCAACTGTGTTTGCAATAAGAATCGTGTTATCTATTAGTTTTTGCAATAAGAATCTTGTCATCTACAACAACTTGATGTAGGAATATAAACATGCAACACTTGAGTCAACCATCAATCATCCTTTCTCGTATCAAAAATAACATTTATTTTTTAATTTTTAGATTTAATTATTTATTTGATCTCATGTTTTCATCCAAAAAAGTCAACTTGGTTCTTCATTTTTTTCAGTCTCAATTTGGTTTCGATTTGCGAAAATTGATGCAAGTTGGTCTTAATCTGTGAAAAAATGATGCAATTTCGTGTTTTTCGTTAAATTTCATGACACTAATCAAGAATTTTTAATCAAAGTTGAAGACCTTAATAATGATGATTTGTTTTGTTAATGCAATTAATATAATCCTAATATTAAATTTAGTGAAAAATCGTTTCAATAAATTTAACAAAAATAATAAAATTGAATCAATTTTTAAAAACATTGGAATGAATTGCATAAATTTTTAGAAATTTGAACTAAATTGAGACTAAAAAGAAGATTTGAGTATATTTTTGACAAAAATATAAATAAAATGTGTAATTAAACCTAAATTTTATTTAGAAATTATGTTAATTACAACGCTAATACATACTTCGTTAGATAGTTTCCAAGGAGATAGAAATTACAATTTTTTATTCTTGCGCATATAAATATTGGGAATAAAAATAATACGAAGAATACAAAAGTATATGTATAGAACAAGTATTAAATATTTATTTCTTTTCATTCATCGAAAAACTCATGAGTTATGCAAAGAGAGAGAGAGAAATGGAAATAGTTGGAGTATTATTTCAAAAATTCGAGTTAAACTTATCTCTCAAATTGTTAACCAAATCTAATGTGAGCAGAAAAACGAGTTTTCAAATTTCCAATTTAGAAATAAAAAGGTTTAATGGTTTTTTATTTGTCCATTTTCTTCAATTTATTTCTAATATCATGGAAAATATTAATATGGGAATAAATTTATTAAAAAATACTTGATGTGGCCGTTTTTCTTAATGTTACTGGTTTTTAATGGGAGAGTGAGTCATGACTCAGTTTTATTTTGTTTTCAGGAGGGTGTTATTTAAGTATTGGACATTGTTATCTATGATGGATATTAATTAAGTATTTGAGATTGTTTTCTAAAGTGAAGCTTAATTAGGCATTGAAAATTGATTACGAGAGACAAACAATTGGTGAAGTTGGTTGGTGAGAATAAGATACGATTTTGGGAGAATACAATGACAATGGTAAAACCTCTCGTATAATGCTCATATAAAAGATGCTACTAGGGTTTAATTGTTCTGATGGTGTGGATGAAGAAATTTGTATGGGTGCAGGAAGCAACATCTAAGATGCTAAAGTTTGAAGGACCCAGATGATAATTAATATCTCTTATATGCATTATATATCTTGGTTATACAAAATGTGATCGATTCATATATTGTTGTATAAATGAGAAACCACTTATATGGTAAATGAAACCTGTGACTTCGTTGGACTCTCCCAGAATATGCGTAAAAGATCAAATGTTTGTGTTCACTTGGTAGATGGATTTCAGGGAGAGGGAGTGAATGAGTTTGAGTGGATTTGAGAATAAATTGTCTGTTATCTTTTTTAAGGTATTTAGAGGTGATACCGAGTAAATTTGAAAGTAAAATTTGTGAGATTTTGTGAGTGATTTGAGTGATGTTATAAATTAAAAAATAAATATTTTAATAGAAATAATAGATAGATTACCATATTGTCCTTTATATAATAAGTAATATAAATTGGTATTTGTATAAGTTATAATTATTTTGTTATTTTTTTACTATTAAAATTGAAAAAATAAATTATAAAAGTTAATAAAATAATATGTTTTTTGATGATATATTTTAATAATGTTTCGAAACAATGAAACAATGGAGATTGAATATTCATAAAAGTGGGATCAAATCCCTCTCCAATTTACACACATGGATCGATTCCAACAAATATGGGATTGAATCCCTTCTAATGGTAACATACCTCATGGATTATCAGCTTTGCAATACACCTGAGTACTCTTCAAACATCCCCTTTTGAATTCCGTAATCTTTGGTACTTCCAATATACAGTAAAGTGAGAAATATAAAAAATTATAAAGGTTAATTTAGTAAATGCAAGATGTTTCTCTTTAAATCTGTTCAACCAAGAGGGATGAAAATTTGGATCTCTTCTCCAAATTCATCACAGCACATCAACAATAATCTGCAGAAACGAACATAGTATCACTCGTAGTCCCATCCGCGTCTATAGTAAATATGAAGAAACGAACATAACCTAAGAAGGAATTCTCACCCTATGTTTTATTGAAAGAACAAACATGACATAAATAACTTTACACAACAATAAAGAAATTGAGAAATAAAAGTTGCCCATGCCCACTAATCTACTATATGATTAGGAAAACAAATACTAAGAAAAATCCATAAATACCCTTACTTATATTTTTGATAATTGTGCGTTTTTATGGTTTTCTTGTCATTCCCTTTTCTGTTTTTAAATTTATCATAATACCCTTCTTCCTTCTTAGGTTTTTTTCTTTTGTACTTTTACTATTACTGTCTATGTGCTTACCAGTGACACTAGGAATAAACAGTCAGGTCGGGTCAGGCACAAATAGTATGTATATGCAACCCTTCGCACAAAAAGAAAAGAATCCACCTACTACCTGTCCATTTATCTGTCAGGTACCCATTTAAAAAATATCTGCGAGTATTTAAAAACTCACGGGTATCCGTAAATACCCACAAATATCTAAAAAAAGATATTTTATAAATTTTTAAAATAAAATTAAAAATATATATAATTAAATTAGATTTAATCTATTAAAATATAAATTAAATTTAAATTTAAGTTAGATTTAATCTAATAAAATATAAATTGAATTTTAATTTTAATTAAATTTAACTTAATAACGGATACCCGCAAGTATGAATAATATAATACCCACATCCAACCTGTTTATAAATGAATTTTTAAAATATCCACTACCAGTTATTCACATATATCAATTATCTACCACGGATTTTACATGCGGATACCTCCGGATCCAGTTTTATTTTTCATTCCTAAGTGACACTACATAGATGATAGATTAAATTGACATGGCTCTTGTATTACCCGCCTCTGTCCTTTAAATTATTGCTTTGTAACTATTGTATCGTTTCCTTTGTAGTTTGGTCGGTTAAATTGTGTCACGCTTAGCTTGCCAACTGTGACCTCTTTTGGTAGTTCCCATAATTTTAACTTGGAAATTTTGTGGTCTAATTCCACATGGTTTGGTTGAGTGAAACCCTAAGTCCAATTTCTAAGACTATCAACCTTACCCTTTTACCAGCCCAATTTATAATTTAAATACATAAGTTGTAAAGTCAGAGGAAATATTTGGCTATTCCAATTTCCAATTTGTAGGATGTGCCGGCATTCTTTTGTTCCATATTAGATGAGGAGATTGTTTGAAAGATAAAGTATCAAATGATTGAAATTAAACCTTTAACAGCCAAATTTGTAATTTAAATATTTCAGTTGTTTGTATTTTTTTTTTTATTGCTTTTTCCACATACAAGAACTCACATTGAAGATAAGTTGAATGTTGAATGTGGATGAATATTTCAACTCTCTGTTGATGTAAAATGTGTTGTTCACATAATACCTTATTCTCTACGTTAAGCTAGTGTGTTCAAGAGAGGAATATTATTTACGCTTTTCCCTTGAAGTTAAATTGACAGAGTATTGCATGTATATAGTAATGTATTATTCGTTGGAATATGTTGGACTTCTGGTGTTCTTGAGAGTATATTCATGTTGCATCATGGCTAGAAGGCATCCTAGAATATTCAGTGACTTTAAACTAACTCTATTTCCAAACAGGGGCATTTTGTATGTTGTGAAGTTCCATGCCTCATTTTGCTAAGAAATTTGTAAGTCAGAATACTCTTCTTAGAAAAGGAAAGTTATACTGTTAACTTTTCCATGGTGATTTTAACAGATTGGTAAATATCATAATCCTTTAGACTAGTGATAAGGTTGAATACATACATTCTTAAATTAATTCTAAAAACTTCTGTTAGAAAATTCCTTTCTATTTCTTTATCTTCTTACTCTTACCAAAACATTAATTATAGATCTGTTCATAAAGTGAATGCTTAAAAGAAATATTACCTGTGCATAACTTAAATTTAGTACTTACTTAGTACAGAACGTATGTGAGTGATTGATATTTTACTGTACAAGGTATAATTGTTGATTTTAATTTTAGTGTTTTGTAAGTTAAACCAACGTATTGATGGAAAATAAATGGAATTATTAATCGAGTTCTCAGTTAGTAATCTGCATACTAATTCTTTATATTTTCTTATTTAAGGAAAACTTTAAATAATGAAATGTTGGTAAAATACTGAGTTAAAAAGAGATATTATCCGTGTAGAGTTTAGTTTTGAAATAGAACTGCCTCTGTAATTCTACAAATATTTTCTACATTTCAACACAACATCATCTTGAATTTGATCTGTGAACATTCACTCATCGAACAAACTTCAAAAACTGGAGAAGGTTTATCATAGATTATCAAACAATCTAGACAAACATTTCAGAATGTTATCATAGATTTCAAGCAACACGATAATAAACAAACACAAAATAATCTACACAAAATAAAATCCATGGCCTCAGTGTGTGTAACAATCAGATCATTGATACAAATCTCACTGAAATCCGCTAAGATATTGAAATTATCATCACAAGCCAAAAAAAGTCTCAGTATACAGAAAACTAATGAAAATATAAAGACTAAAATATCATTAAGTAAAAAGTTGTGAATTTGGTATGCTCAGACAGCCAAGGGTTTGATAATCAATTTCTGAGTATATTCCCAGATCAGAAACTCTAGTCCACAAAATTGTCTCTTCATAGCACACAATTCAAATTACAAAATCAAATGTCAATTTCACAAACACAAAATTTGTGTATACTGATGATTTGAAATATGATCAACTGCAATCACAATCATCCAATTAAAAGTAAAATTTACCTATATAATCAAATACTATCATAATTAAATTACCATTTTCTGATCTAAAGTACCTATACAAGGAACTTCAATCATTATTAAACTAAAATTTCTTCTGATTTGATTTGAAGTAACAATGTTGGTGGCGTTTCCAAGACCAAATGGTACGACGATGAAACCATCAATCAGGATGACCACATCATAAATCTAGCGTCCGAGCCATTATACCAGAAGGAACCACATATCCCCGGGAATTGGTAATGGACGCAATACAAAACCGCAAAACAATGATCCTAACTGTCCCTAATACTAAAGGATCTGCATTCACTCAAATGATGTTCCTAATGTATAAAAATAATAATATCTAATTATGGTACTCAGTGGAAGGAGAAGTCGTTAAATTGAAGGCTCACGGCGAAACCTTTCGGTTACGTCCACTGCCCAAAAACACTAAAGTGTTTCATCTCATCATAGCACCATTAACATGCCCATTAGTACTCAATCACTATCATGCATTACCTATTTAACAAAACCCATCAATTCTTGAAACAAATGTTAAAACAATCAAACAATGGCTTCAGTGTGTGTAACAATCAGATCATTGATAAAAATCTCACTGAAATCCGCTAAGATAATTAAATTATCATCATAAGCCAAATTATTTTCTCAAGCCAATTCAGCATACTTTGAATACAACAAATCAATGATATATGAAAAAGGATGAGATCCACATGAAAAAAGTTCAAAAAATACTTAATTTTCGAAACTTTGATGTGCTCAGACAGCCAAGGGTTTGATAATCAACTTCTGAGTAAGTACCCAGATCAGAAACTCTAGTCCACAAAATTGTCTCGTCACTGCACACAAACAAAACCTAAAACTTCATTTTGTAAACCAAGATTAAGAAGAGGAATCATACATCATCAAAATACAGAAAATCAATTGCACAAAAGCCTGAACTTCAGAAACATTCCGACCCGATTGCAGAGAACATGATTAACTCTAAACTGCTAAAAGAATGCGGAAATGAGTGACGAAGAGGAAGATGAAAAGAAATGGGGCAATAGGTTCGGTTAAATAGGCAGTGAAGAATGAAAGTGTCAAAGACTAAATTAGGGTTTATTGGTGTTGGACCGAGCACAAATGCGAGAAATCTGGACTGGGCTTGAACTTAAAGCCCAAATACATAATGAACAAATCCCTAATTTGTGATAAAATAAATTATAGCCTTTTATAATAAGTAACTTTAATTTTAAGTTTAAACAAACGAGCTTAATAATTAATCTCATGGATTTATACTCAAAAAATCTAATAATTTTTAAATTTTTATAATAATTTTAATACATATTTCATCTATATTTTACCTTATGCAACATCCACAATAGATATTTATTTTAAATAATTAGCATTTTTTTATAAATAAATTTTAAAGCATATATTATATTTCAATTAAAAAAGTTAATAAATAGATCTTTTTAAGCATATAAATTACATTTTAGATTATGATAAGCAATTTATACCCGTTGTAAGATCCTAGAAAATGGTGTTTTAAAAGTGATAGTGGTTCAAAAATAGTGAGACTCGATTATTTTAATATTAAAAGGTTTTAGTATAAATAAAATTGTTATAAACGAGTTTCATTATTTTAAAACACATCATCTCTCTAGAAACCACTTTTCTAAAGTTCTCTGACTTCTCTCTAGAGGTTTTGTCTCTCTGGTCGTCTGATTGAAGAACCGAAACCGTAGGATTGATCCTCTCGGCAAGCTCTTCAAATTGGACCGATCAGTTTCTCCGTTCGCGTAAGTTGAGTTTCTGCTCTCTTTTTAGTCTTTTTCTGTTTTTTGTTGCATGCAAGCCCTCTTCCGCTTGCATGCGACGTTTTAATCATCAGTATGAGTTTATGTTGGTCAGTGATCATAACGGTATGTCCTGATCGATCTTGTGATGTTTCTATGGGTAGATAGAGCATCCTGTGGAGTTAAAGACGATGACGTTTATAAAGTTGTCTAAACAGGATAACAGGTAAGGGAAGCTAACCACTATTCTTAATTTGAATAGAAAATCCGTAGATGAGCCTGAATTACGTGTTTGATAGATGAATTAGTGTTTGAATTACATGATTTGGTGAATAATTGATTTGTGCTTGAGGCAAACTGATCCACTGCATGTGGGAACAGGTTTGTGACCTAGTATTTTCGCCTAGGCGAGTGACGCTCGCCTGAGCGAAAACACCAGGAGACGCACCTCTATTCTTGCGCGAAGTCTCGCCTAGCCTGAGCGAGAGACGATCTCGCCTAGGCGAACCAGCGTAGCCTGAGCGAGAGTTCGCCCAAGTTTTCTCTTTTTGCCACTGTTAGTGTCTCGCCCAGGCGAGACTGGTTCGCCTGAGCGAGATGACCTCTCGCCTAGGCTAGACTTTTTAGCCTGAGCGAGAGCTACGACAATAGTAGTGCTCTAATTCTGTTTTCTTTGGTGGAAATGTATGTTTTAATGTATCCTTGTGCAACTTAGGCCCTGTATGGTTGGAATGCTACCATTGATGTATTGTATGATTAAATTGGATGAAT
>Ga0099822_1002579_pt1 | contig 22667 bp, 15 predicted proteins | sample CowpeawhiteBW_FD_76839 | JGI IMG/M metagenome (GOLD analysis project Ga0099822, IMG submission 76839) | Root nodule microbial communities of legume samples collected from California USA - Cow pea white BW | ecosystem: Host-associated > Plants > Roots > Nodule | place: USA: California | collected... | reverse complement strand
TTTTTTTTTTTTTTATATATTAAATATATATTTTTTTTTATTTAAAATATTAATTTATTTATTATTTTTAAAACATTAATAAATATTTTTTTTTTTTTTTTTTTTTTATATATATATATATATATATATATATATATATATATATTTTAAATTTATTGTTCAAGGTCTACTTTTTATTAATCATTTTTTTTACATTTCGAATATGTATTTCTTTGTATTAAAAATACTGAGTTATTAATTATTTTTCTATTTTTTTTAAAACATTTATAAATTTTTTATTTTTTAATTTTAGTTTTTATAATTTTTGTGTTTTTGTTAATTAATTGTTTTAAGTTTTGTATGATTATGTTATGTCATATTATTGTATTATTACAGGTGATCATAATTATGGAAGATTTTTATTTGAGTTTTTTGGATTCTCAAATAAATTCGAGTTTGGTATCAGAATTTTCTTCTTTCATTAATGATATATGTGAAGAAGATTATATATCTAACTTTAGAACTGATGAGATTTTCTCCACACATACAGATTTAATTAAGTGTGTTTGCTTTTTATCTTGGTTTTGTTGTTATTATTCTAAGATGTGATAAATATAATGCACAATCCGAAAGAAAGACGTATGTATTATCAGGATGTGAAAGGTGTGGAAAATATAGGAAATACAAATCTGATGCAGAGCCTAGTATATTTGGCACAAGAAAATGCAAGTGCCAGTTAAATTGAGAGGCAAACCTAATTATAAAGGGGAGGGGGTGTTGAAGGTAATAAGTGGTTACCATAATCATGATTTCTCACGTACTCTAGTTGGTCATCCATTTACTAGTACGTTAAAGTCCAGTAAACATTTGTTGTTTGTTAATATTACTAAAAGTCAAGTAAAACCGACAAATATACTCCTTACTCTCAAAGAAAATAATAACTGTAATGTGACCACTATGAAGGAAGTATACAATGTAAGATACATGTATAAACAATCATTGAGAGGTTTGAGGACTGAGTTACAACAATTGATGATGATGTTAGAACATGATCAATATATCCATTTTAGTAGATGTGTAGATGAATCTAAGGTGGTAAGTGACTTCTTCTGGACACATCTTGATGTCGTGAAGTTGTTAAATGCTTTTAATATTGTTTCTTAATGGTTAGCACATGCAAAACCAACAAATATCGGTTGCCACTGCTTGAGATTGTTGGTGTGACATCAATAGGGTTAACTTTCTCAGTTGCGTTTGCACTTTTATGAACAGAAGGACAAAATAATTTCACTTGGGCTCTAACTTTACATTAAGGCCTCCTTTGTTTTCTTCTTTGGTGGCCTTATAATAATTCTTTTGTCCGATTGATAATGTAGATTTTTACCATTATCTTGGCTATCTTTTGCTAATAGAATGAACTCCTTTTGAGCTTTTAACCCACTTAATCCTCACTTTTCCTTTGCTTTTGTGAATAAATACAATATGGGTTACATAGATCTAAATATACCACTAATCCCCATTTTTTGTGTCCAATTTAAAGATAAGAAGCTTTTGTCTCAAGCCAAAGAAGTTGTTAACTAGAGAAGAAAGAAGAGAAAAACCAAATTGAAGATATGAACCTTGCATATAGTGCTGAGGGCCAGAAAATCAAGGCTCAATGCCAATCGTCTCGCTATTTCCAGCATGAGTGCCAGAAGCCAGCGTTGAGCACTGATTGGCTCGCAAAGTTGGACGCTGAGCTTTGTAGGGACAGCATTGAGCGACACTTATGCCGATGTGGCAAAATTTAACCTATTTCTTCTAGATTCTCGATGGGAAGGCATCTTTGGACGTGGAAGGCGAAAAAGAACACGTTTTGGAGAGCTTGGAGGTTTGTTAGGGATTGTGGGAATAACTCCTTGTTCCTCTTTATATCTCTTTTCCCTTCCATTCTTCTATTTGTAAGCTTGAGCTTTCCATGACAATGGAGAGCTAAACCCATTTTTGTTGGGGTTAGATGTAGCCACTGAACTCTTGTGTAAATGCAATATTTTGAATATATAAATGTCTCTTTCATTGAATGTTAGTCTTCTTATTTCTTTACTTAATGTTTGCATTGATTTGGCAATCCATTGCATGATATTTGGTTCATTGGGTGTGGAAATATCTTTTCACTACTGCAAGGAAGGGAAATGAGAGCGGTTATTTCCAGCTTTTGGCTTTGGGTCTGCAAACTGAGGCATATACGGCCGAGGTAAAAAGGTAGTACTTTATGCCTCAGTTACAAACACGAGGCATATTGAATATTTACTGCCTTAGGTCTATTTTAACCGCGGCAGAAAGATACATTTACTGCCTCGGGTCTGTTTCAACCGAGGCATATGACCATTTAATAAAAAAGAAAAATTTGAATAAAAAATAATTTTTGTGTCAATTAGAAAATTAAGTGCAAAAAGCGGTAAAAATGGGTGACAGGAGAAAGAAGCAACGTCGTCTGCAGGACTCGTCAACCTCCTCATCCTCTTCGTCGTCATCGGACTCAGATCGCTCTTCGTGGCGGCAGCGACGGCGTCGCGAGAAGGAGCGGCACAGAAGGAGCGGAGAGAAGGAGGAGCGAAGGAGAAAGAGTAGAGACAGAGAGAGAGGAGAAAGAGGAAGGGGTTCCATGATTCCGATGACTCCTCCAACGCTTCGGAGGATGAAGACGAACAACCTAGGGTTCTGCCTGAAACTGTGGTAGTTGAAATGATGAGAGTTCCCCAACGTAGGCAACGATGAAAACTCAACAACATACATAAAAAAATGCAAAAAAAAAGTGATAAAGCTGAATCAAAAACGAAAAAAACAAAAAATGAACTGTACAAAGGGGCGAGATTCACGCCAGCAACGAAGGAGCAACAAGAACGGCCAATTTGATGGCCAATCGGTGCGGTGGAGGCGCAAAACAATGGTGGCAGAACAGCGTGGAGGCACAGGCAACGCTGATTTTTTAAGGTAGAAGATGCATCTATAGTGCAGCGGATTTGGGTTTTTAAAACCTAACTGGACTTACTGCCTTGGTTGATTCGAAACCGAGGCGTATACTCACGCAAAAAAAAAAATCAGCCATGTGGAAAATTCTGGCACTGATAGGCCTTGGGTGAAACAACCCGCTGCAGTAAACCATTATATGCCTCGGTTCAGTGGGACCCGAGGCATAAAACTGCCCAATTATTTTCGAATTTAAAAAAAATGGGAAAGTGTAAGTTTCTGGCAGCATTACTGCCTCGGTTGAATTTATAATTGAGGCATAAACTTTCATAGGCCTCGGTTGTTTGGTTAACCGAGGCATACAAGTTGTTTGAAATCACAAAAATGCCACCGCATCCTTATCTACCTCGTTTGCACGAGAACCGAGGCATATAGGGCGTTGTTTAAACATGAAACTGCACTAGTGTTTGAAACCTTGATTTGGATTAAGAAAACTCAATGGAGCTTGCATTTAGGGATGGGGCTTAACTCGTTGGTTGTCTTAAACCCTAGTGGAAAAAGCGGGTTTGCTTATTAAGAGTTCAAGGGATTGATTCTTAATAAGGAAATTTAGGCTCATTCCACTATGGAATTAGGGTTTGAGTAGATTTTTAGGTTGACATTAGCATATTGAAGTAGAGGATGTAAAATTGTATTTGCATGAGAGCGAAGTAGGTGAATTCTAACTCAAGCAATATCAATTCATATCATTTCTAATCTTTTCCATTCACTAAGTGCCTTTAATCTCCAAAGTTCAATTTTAATCATTTATGCAAAATTTACTTTCTTACATGAAACTCAAAATTATTGATTCATTCTTTAGTTTAAATTAGTTATTAATTGCACTATTGATTAGTATTACATGAGTCTCTTGGGAAACAATATTCCGGTCTTACCGATTACTACTTGCACGACTTGGTACTCTTGAGGAGTCTTAACAAGTTTTTGGCGTCGTTATCGAGGACTTGTGTCTAATACTGACTTTTGTGTGATTTTTGACTTATTTAGACTTAATTCTTTTGTTCATATTTACTATTTTTGTTTATTTAGATATGCACGTTATTTGGGCTAACTTGTAGTTGAAGCTTGTCTTTGTTTTGTTCTATAGTGTATGTAGGGTAGGATCCGTACAAGGAGGATTTTGTCCTTAGAACCACTTCTTGTTGATCCCGAGACAGAGAAAACTGCCCATAAAAATAATAGTACCACAAGGAGACGACAAGCTCAAGCATAACAAGTTGCCCCTCACTCTTCAGTTTTAAACACTCTTCAGTCTACTTCTCAAAATTTTGATTCATCTTTAGATGAAGAAAGGGTTGAAAATCCTCATGGTGATGGTAGAGGTCGTGAAAGACACACTTTCGAAGATTATGCAACATTCACATGCCATATCAACTTCAATTGTATTGCTCGACAAATAGTCAATAGCACCAATATAGAGATGAAGTCGACTCTTATTCACCTAGTTCAGAGTAATCAGTTCAATGACTTGTCTCATGAAAATCCATACACTCATCTGACCACATTCTTAAAGATTTGCAACACTGTGAAGATCCATCAAGTTCTCGATGAAGCCATACGCCCGAGTCTCTTCCCATTCTCAATAGCAGGACCTGCTAAAGCTTGGCTAAATTTCTTTCTTGAGAATTGCCTCACTAAATGGGATGATATGGTTGCAAAGTTCTTGAGCAAATATTTTCCCTAGTCCAAGGTCAACAAAGGAAACCAGGGAACTATAATCAAGGATGGAGACCTCACCAAAACTTGGGCCAAGCAGGACCTTTCAATAGACTCCCACATCAACAAACTTACCAACACCCTTCTTTGTCTATTAGAACATCCAAGCTTGAAGACATGATGTAGCAACTCATGCAAATGTCAATTCAAAATTAAAAGAACACTGATGCATCAATTAAAAACTTGGAGGTGCAAGTAGGGCAATTAGCCAAGCAAGTGGCGAATCAACAAAGCAGTTCATTTTCCGCCAACACTAAAGCCAACCCAAAAGAGCAATGCAAGACGTTGGTCACAATGAGTGGTAACGAAGTGGGGTTGAATGTTAAAGGAAGTGATGAGACCAAAGCCAAGCCCAAGGATAGAGGAGAAGACAAAGATGATAAAGAGATAGATGAAGAAATTGTTTTAGAGGAGGAAGAGAATAAAAGTGAAAACAAAGAAAAAGAGAAAAATAAAGAAGTGGTAACAAGCTTGTGAAAACTCTCTGATACTCTCTCAAGCCTTCAAAGAAAGAAAAAGAAAGGAAATTTGCAAGGTTCCTATACATCTTCAAGAGGTTGCAAATTAGTATTCCCTTCTTGAAAGCCTTGGAGCAAATGTCGACCTATGCAAAGTTTATGAAGGAGATCCTCACAAAGAAAAGAAGATTTATAGAAGAGGAAACCATAGAGCTATAAGCAGGATGTAGTGCCATCTTTTAGAAAATGTTGCCTCCAAAATTGCAGGATCCTGCCAGTTTTACACTTCTAGTCACAATTGGGAGCCTAATTGTGGGGAAGGCCTTACTTGATTTGGGGGCTAGCATCAACTTGATACCTCTGTCTATGCTCAAGAAGATTGGGGAGTTGGAAATTAAGCCTACTCGGGTTACATTGCAATTGGCGGATAGGTCAATCAAGTATCTTCATGGAGTAGTGGAGGACGTGTTGGTAAAAGTCGATAAATTCCTATTTCTAGTTGATTTTGTCATAATGGAAATGGAGGAGGATATTGAAGTCCCTCTCGTATTGGGGAGGCCATTATGAAGACTGTGAGAGTGTTAATTGATATTGATGATGGCAAACTCAAGGTGAGAGTTCAAGATGAAGAAGTGGACTTCAATGTTTTTGAAGCCATATCTCACCCCAAGGATGTTGGAGGTTGCTTTAGAATTGACATGCTTGATGAAGTACTAATGAGCTCCAAGAAAGTTCTACACACCTCATCTCCTCTAGAGAAAGCTCTAATTGATGCATTTGAGACTCTCAATGATGAGTAAATAAGGCAAATAAACTTGTGCCCGTGGGTATCACCAAACTCGTCCCTGTTTTGACGGGGAATCCTTGCATTGACTGGGTATGGATATGGGTAATACCCGAAGTTTTCAACTAGAAATAGGGATGGGGATGAAGATATAGATATCCCTGCCCAAATACCCGTCACCGTTCAAATTACTAAAATATCTTTAATTTATTAGGTAATCTTATATAATATTTACACATATACATATAATATATATAAATAATAATAAATGTATATATATATACAAAATAAAATATAATATATATATATATATATATATATATATATAATATAGAGTTAAATATTTTTTTATTTTATATATTTATATATATTTATATATTTATATAAAAAAATTTTTAAATTTGGGGGGGGGGGGGTATATTATGTGTCTTTTCATAGTCGATTTTTAATTGTGACTTGATTATCGTAGACTTTTTTTTTAACTCTCAATTTTTTAGTAGATTATGATAAATTATTTTTTAATCTTAAACTAAAAAAAAGGTATATTGATGAAAATCTATCCACAAAGAAATAATATACTGTGTATTTTTTCATAGCCATTTTTAATTGTGACTTGATTATCATATATTCTTCTTTTAACTCTCAATTCTTTAGTAAATTATGATAAATTATTTTCTAATCTTAAACTTAATAAAAAAAGGTATATTGATGAAAATTAAAAGAATATATTCAGTTTTTAAAAGTCATAAAATAAAAGCTATCCACGAAACAAATCATTTATATACATGTGAATTCTTTTGTAGTTAATGTATTTGTTTGTATCAGTGAACTAAATAATGTATTAGTTTTTATTGTAATAGTGACAATAATTAAATATATATAAGTTTTGATTTTAATATTTTGGCTCCCCAATATTGTTGGTCAAGATCCGCCACTACATCCAATACCTGTTCTCATATCCATGCGAGTACCTGCATATTTTTTTAACATCCATAGATATCCATGGGTACTCGCAAATATTTACAAAAAGAAAATTAAAATATTTAGCACCATATTTTAACAATAAATTGAAATAAAATACACTATATAACATTCATAAATTTCAAACAAAGTTCAAATAACTTATTTAAATAGTGTTGAATAACAATTTACAAAGAAAGGGAGATTGTATTTTAAAATCAGTTGATAAAAAATAACTCATTCAAGATCAATGTGTTAATGTTTTAATCATGTTTTTTTAATTTTTTTAATTTAAATAAGAGTATACCGGGTACATATATCCACGAGTATGAATACTATGATACATGTACCCACCCTGTTAACATGCAGGTATGAATAAATATTCGTACTTGTTACCAGTGGGTATCCATTTATAATATTTATTTCTTACTCGTTGTGGATTTTATCCACAGGTACGGATTTTTCTACATCCCTAGTTGTAATATTATTTTCACTGAGAGCTCTATGGTTATAAATGAGAGTTTTTTTATTAAGAAATTGTATACCTTCTATTTAAAAATTCATTTTTAAATAATTGAACTAAATTTTTTTCTTTTTGAAATATGTATATTAATGAACTTGAAGATAAAAGAAAGTATATTTAAAGAATACTTAGAATAAGGTGTAACATTTATTATATTAGCTAGGTTTTGAAGGGCCACATATGATGTCATTAGGTAGGAATAAACAATGTTAGATAAATATACAATGACAAAGGTGATTCTGAAGAGGAAATAATTGAATTTTGATTCTCTACTGGATTTTCCTGTAATGATTCTTATTTGTGTCTTCAAAATACATTGATGATTAATGATTTTGAAAATTTAAAATATATTAAAAAGGTTTTTAAAGTACCAATATAGCGTATCTTTAATGCTTAGGATAAGACAACATAAAAAAATTCAATAGAAAATTTGGGCTCAAAATAATTAGAGGTGATAAAATGGGCTAGTTTGGCCCGTTTTGGCCTGACCTGTCATTGATCCATAAGAAACGGACTAGACCGAGCTAACTCGTCAAATAAAAACAGGCCACTTGTGATAACCTGCCTTGTAGATGACAAGTTGACAGACTGGGTTGGGCTAGCCTGTCACTTTTTTTTTTAATTTGTTTTCATTTTTTTAAAAATTGTTATTTTTACACTTTGTTTATGTATACATATAAATGAATATTAAAAGCACATTTAATCATATAAAATATTTTCTAAACTTTTAATTAATTAGTTAATGCTTTTAATTAGATAAATTAAAATAATTATTACATTTACATGTTAAATTATTCTATTATAAATAATAATTATAACTTAATTTATAAGTGTTAATGATTTAAATTACAATATTATTATATATTTACACCTTTAAAAAATATAATATAAAAAAATTAATTTTTAAATTATTTTATATTTTAATTTTTAATTTAGAAAAAAATGAACTAACGGATCATGTCGGATTAACCCGTATTTTAGTCTGTCAAATTGATGGATGGAGAAATCAAACTAAAACAGGTTAACGAGTTAAAATTTTTAACCCAACTCGTCTCATTTTAAACAAGTTAACAGCTCAGCCCATCAAATTTTGACTATTTTGTCATCCCTGTAAATAACAATGAATGTGGAAGTCACATTAATCAATGGTAGTAACCAACCAAGTAAGAAATTAAAATAAAATGAAACAATTTTTTTGAATTAAGAAAACTAATATTAATGTAAACCAAGCCACCATGAATTCCATGTTTTGTAGCAACAAGAAAAGAACTTGATACTTTATATGAAATCCATTTGCATTGTCTGGCTACCTTCAGTCCAACCTTTCGATATGATTGTGACTGTACATAAAATGCAGTGCAAGAAGATTGAGTCCATTTATTTGTAGATAATTTTCTTTTATATAAATACCTCCTAATGCAGTGAAAGTGAATTAGCTATAGGAATGAAGGACCAGGAATGTAGTAGATCCCACTAACAAAAGATTGGCATATTGCTGCATCAAGACCTAACTTTCTGTTGTTGCGTCAATAAAGATTGAAAATGACCTTCATATGAATGCATGCACATAAAAGAATATCAATTTATTAACTTTCTCTATTTTGGAGTTCTTTAAAAAAAGAAAGCATGGTCATCAATTTTCCATTTTTATAATCTTCAAAAGGTGACACCCCTTTACTTTTACAGTTATTTCTTTTCCTAATGGGCTCAATATAACCAATAAACCTAAAAAAAGAAATACATTTTTTCCCTCTTTGTCTAATCTTACTAGTAAACATATCCGCTCCCGTGCAACGTTTTTATTTATTTTTTAGTTTAAGAAAAATAAGAAACTTAGAAAGTAATTCTAAAAATTAAAAAAAAGTAATAAAAGTTCATAACTTAGCATAAAGCGAAACGGTATAATTAGTAATTGATAGTGATAAATAAGTAAGAACAAAATAATGTGTTAAAAATTAAAAAAAAAAAATCTTGCATATTAAAAAGTAAAGACATCATAAAGATCGGAATGGATTTAAACTCTTTGTAAATGATTTATTGACTTATATTAAAGAAAACATTTGTAATAATTTATTTCAAATATTATTTTCTTAAACAAATATTCGTTTAAAAAGACCATTTACATTAACCATATAATTGAACACCTCCCTTTAACTTGGGTTATCATAGTTACACGTTACATTGTTTCTTAACATGTAGTTGAAACAAAAGTTTGTGAGTATTCGTTTTAATTATGGTTGCACACCACGGAGGCACTTATATCCTAGCCTCATATTAGGATAAGTAGCAGAATTTGAATGTAAATATACCAAAAAAGGTAGAGAAAAAACAAATATGGAAAACCAAATCTCTGTAGATAATGGCGAAAACAGAGTGCATCTGAGTTGATGTTTATGAGAGTGCAAGTCGTGCTATATAGCACGATTAAAGTAGAAGGAAAATAAAATAAAGAAAGCTTACATAAATATCATAATCTGGGACTAACATTATTAAAGTAGAGAATCTCTAAAAAAAGGAAAAAAAAAAAAAAACAGAATTCCAAAGAAGATTTGCATGTGTATTCTAAACCAAGATGCCATTGTTTCTTCTCCTCCTAGTTTTGCTTGTCTCATTTATATATCTATATCTATACACCAAGATATTTACTCAACAGATCTCCTATTTATGCAGCAAAAACACCTGTTCAGTCTAACAGGCTCCTAGGAATCCTGCACAGAGGTTGTTCAATAAAACAATTTCTTGAGGGAAAGGAAGAACACTTTTTCATCAAAATGGGGTTCTACTTGCATAAGCACAATGAGAATCCGACTTGCCTCACCGTGATTCCCATTCAGGTGTGTTCATGGAAGGTAAGAGAGCGCGATAGAGCAGCAGGGTTGGCTTGCAACTGGGGTGATGCTTCAACCCTGTGATTCATGTCATTTCCCTTGGGTGGAAAAGCTTGGAAAAGGCCTCCAGAACTGGCTCTGTCATTCTTGGTTCCTAGTTTTGACCACATGGAACTCTTTGCAGCTTCACCAGGGTCATCGATTCTAAGAGTCTTGGGAATCAAGAAATTGTGCTCTGAACTGTTATGTTCCACATCACGTATTTCTTTCTGTGAGTTGAATGGGGTGATGATGTTCCCATTCCTTGAGTGTTTCCCTAAAATGGGGGCAGAGACAGAGTTGCTGACAGAAGATTGGGGTGACATACATGAGATATTCCAAGAGGGTTGCATACAACTCCAATATGGTGGTGTAGTATAGAATGATAAAGGGTACCTAGGTTGGCAAAATGTAGGAGGAGGCATAGGATAAGGCCAAGGGGCACCTGCGAAGTATGATAACTGAGGAGGGAAACCTTCAACTCTTTTATCAACTGATTCATGTGAGCTAGCATGGCTTGAATTTGAAGTTGTTGAAACAGAAACTGCAGCAGAATGAGCACCCGCATCACCCTCCTTACTATAGGAAACAGAGCCATTTCGCTCAGTTGCATGAAACCCATTTGATACACAGCTTTGGGCCCGCTCAGCAATGTTCAACACAGAACTCATGGTGTCACAGAGAGGGGTATCAGGACCAAAACTCAACACAGTTGCTCTGTTCCCCAGAAGGGCATTATGCAGTCCATTGGAGGCACTGAGTGTAGCTCCTTGAAGTGGCTCCGGGAACACTATCTGTCGGTAATGTGACACAGCTGCAGCCGAAGTGTTCTTGTTTTTCCTGCGACCAGCACCCACGGGCACATTCCTCATTGTTCCTCCTGCAGTCCAGTATCTCTGACAGTTCTTGCAGAAATGACGAGGCTGGTTGACGTTGTAGTTGTTGTAGTAGCAGAATTTAGTGTCCATGCTATTGCACCGCGGACATGGAAGTATCTTGTCAGGTTTCTTTGGTGTTTTTTCTTCAGAAGCACTTGTCTCGCTCTGTTCTTCATTTTCGGGCGATTTCTGCAGTGATGTCTCTGTTTCCGCTGAGGGAGTCTTAGGATTCTCGAGTATGTCTGAAGCGGCAGATTTTAAATCCTCTGTTGTTTGGTGTGACGAGGCACCATCGTCTTCAAGTGAGGTAAGTTCTTTCCTTAGTGCTTCCTAAAACAGTGAACGTGATCACGGTTAGAATTGCTAATTTACTATGGTTAAGCTCGTGGAATTGGAAAACTCTGAACTCAATACCTTAAATCAAGAAAAGAGAAATGATATACTGGTATTTATCATTATGACATGTGAAATTGATACATTTATTTATTTATTTGGTGACTCTGATTCAACATATAAAAAAATCTTAGATATTTCAGGGGAAAGGTTGGAGGGTGAGTGAATTCACACCACCAAAAATGGGGCAGATATTATTTTTCCTTTCACGTTAAGGTAGTTAACAGGGTAAGTACTTTGTTCAATGAACGAAGTCGCTCACGTGAAAGCGTAAGGAGCATAGTCAATAGAACAATTCAGCACCAAAATCTCAATTCTAGATGTAAATATGTAGGTGACAATCGAGAAAATGATCTTTTAAAATTTACAAATACAGGACCATATAAGGAATTCAAGGGGAAGAAGAAAATAAGAGTATGAAACGGATGGAAAATAATTAAATCAAAAGTAGTCTATAAATATGTTCTCTTCTCAGTGATGTCACAAAATCAGGGGTCATTTGGACAATTGTTAAATAAGGACAAAAGTGTCAAATTAGAATAGTTAAGCTCCAATTAAAGTCCTTGGTGTGAAAGGAAAATTGATTAGATTGGAGTTAAGTAAAACAAGAAAATATTCAAGCCAAAAACTTAGCGATAGTACCTCTGGGATGCTGCAAGAGATCTAATAAAAAATGGACACAAAAGATTTTTTTTTTTTCTTTTTTTGAATTTCGATTGAACGTGCCAAGCAACCCGTTTAGGACAATATTTTCAAAACAGGAAGAAATCACTAAAATTAGAAAACTCACTTTGTATAGCATAAATGCAAATTCATGGACCCAAACAGAACGCTAAAACCGAAGCTAGCCAAACCACATGATATATTCCATCCAATATTCTTATACTTGTATTCCATAAAGGAGATTGGATCCAATTTGGCCGAAAGGAACCCCACAGGGAATTCTCGCCACCACTTAAATGATGATTAAATAAATTCAAAACCCCTGATTAAAAAAACAAATAAAAATAACCGCAGAAAATTGCAGCAAGCCCTGAATTCAACTGAATTGACACGATGCCAAGAAGAAAACTTTTTGAAGATTTGAAAACACCCATTAGCAATTGAACGGTTATGCAAAATGGGTCGCGGTTAGATTCGAAAATCGACATGGTTTTCCACAAAGTGAAGGAAAAACAAATATGGTGGTGACGTACCTGGTGTTCTTGGTGTTGTTGTGTTGCAGAGGTAAGTTCCGGGGGAGAAGAGGGAGATGAAGGAGAAGCGAGAGTCGCAGGTGCAGAAGAATCATTGTGTGGCAGAGAAATCGTCCTTCCAAAGAGCTTTATGGCAGAGCCTTTAACCTCTGACATTCCTGAGATATAAAAATGGTGATGAGGGTGGTCAGGGTCAGGAATATCTCTCTCTTGTTGTTGTTGTGGCTTGCTTGCTCCTTCTCTATCTAGAAAAATGGGGAAAGTAACGATGAAAAATATATATACATAAGTATATGTAGATAGATATATAGAAGTTGTTGTCGTTGGTGCATTCAGTAACTCTCTTTTTTGGTGTCTTTTGCACTGTAAATTGATATGAAAACGGATAATGAATAGTGACAGAGGCAGGGGATGGGTGAAGTGGTGAAGTTTGTTTGTTTGTGTTGTGTTGTGTTGGGTGTGGTTTTATTTGTGGGAGAGAGGAGAAAAAACATGTTCCACCTCAGCATAAGGTGAGAATTTTGTGAGCCACAAGTTCTTGTGGCCTATGAGATCTTTGTGTGCTGTTGGATTCCCCCACATTGCTTCTAAAGATAGTGCTGTTCTGTCCCACCCTTTTTCATCCCTGTCAGCACTTTCATTTTTTGCCTTTTTCGTCAACCACTCTAGTAACACTTTCTTCCTTCTTAGTCTCGTTTTGACCCCACCTCTTCTCTCTCTCCTAATTCTCCTTCATTTCACAAAACTCAAATCATAAATCATAGGATGTAATGTAACAGAAACACATAAAGAAAATCTTTTAATTAAGTGTTTAAAAATAAATGCTATTAATGAATCATTACTCTTTATTTAAATGAAATTAATGTTAAATAAATGTATTACTTTGTCTTTCCTTTATATGTTTTTAACGTTAAATCAATGTCAAACTTTGTCTTTTCTGTAAATGTTTTTAATGCTAAATAAATTTCAAACTTTGTCTTCTCCTTAGTCCATATTTTTAAGGTAAAAACTGTTCTAACTTACTATAATATCTCAACATTATGCATAATTTAGAAGAATAAGTTCATCTTTTAATAATACATTTAATAACCTTTATGAAGCATTAATTTTTTTTCTCCCTCCCATTAAATATCATAAACTTCTAAATTTTTATTAATTAATGAATAATTAGCAGAAAAACTTACAATTTTTATTAATATATGTGACTTTATCATAACGTTCCTTGGAACTTGTCACGGTACTTAAATAATTACTATAATCTTAAAAGTGAAACATATGCAAGTAATTGTATAATTTTAAACAAACGAGTCTTATAAACTAAAATATATAACAAATAGATTTATCACCAATATCTACAAATATTACAATAAAAAAAATCTATTCCTTTTTTTTTCTATAGATCCACGTTAAATATCATTATATATTTTGACTTTTAGTTGAAATTTTGGCTTTTAGTTGAAATAATACTTCAAATTTTATTTATCATTTGTTATCATATTTTGTTATCATATGATTAAGAAAACGAGAATAAAAAATAAAATCTAAATAAAACTCATGTTTAGAAAAAACAAAGTAAACTCTGTTTCAAGGGATTTGCACAATCTGAGAGGGTAGATTTGGGGGAGAAAATATGAAATCCATCTCCTCATACTACCAGAAGATTTGCATGAATTTGCAGAAAAAAATCATATCATCGAATATTATTTTACTAATTTACTCCTAATTTTTAATTAATAATTTATTTATTATTATAATCTCATTTACATATTTGAATTACAAAATATATTAAATACTTATATATTTACAAGTTATAATTACACTCGTATAAACATAAAATTTAACTATTTTTCATATATCTATAACAATATAAAAAATATTATCTCTTTTACGTTCATATTTCATAATTCCAATATAACCTTTTACAATATATATATATTATATTTTTAAAAATTATCAGTTACTTTTATAAGTTTTTTATAAAACTGCTTACTTATCTCTTTCTTTTTTTTATCCTTATTCATCAACAATTATTTTCTCATCTTTTCTCCATACATTTCACTTTACTTTTGATAAATATAGTTTTATTTTATTTATTAACTTAATAATATTACAATATCATCACCTACTAATATAATGTCATGCATATTTGCATATTTGTATATTTAAAAAATGTGTACAGAGGCACTAATGTACCTGTGTTTACGGTAGTTATTATTAATAATAATGATTATAATAATAGTAAGAATTTATAATAATTAATTGTAATAACTAATAATAATTAATAATAATAATAATATTAATAATAATATAAATTCTATTATTAATAATAATATTATTAATGATAAGAACAACAATAATGGCATAAAATTACTAATGTTAATTGTAAAATTAAAACACATAAAAAATAATTAAATAATAATTATTATTGTTAATAATATTAAATCCTGTGATAATTAGAAATTATAATAATATTAAAACTAATAATAATAATATTAATAATGAATGATAATAATAATAATAATAATAATTATTATTATTGTATTTAATTTTATATTAATTTTAAAGTTAAAGACAAAATTGTAATCTAACAATTTTATCTATTAAAACATTTTTTTATGTATCACATCCATCAAAATATTTATAAACTCTCATAATTTTATTTTAAGATCTTCTCACTTTGACCTTCCATCCCTTGAAACAAACAACCTCACTTTTCTCTTTCCATTTCTTCAAATTCATCAACTCACTCTCCCTAAATTTCATTATTAAAAACAAACATACTTATGATGTGTTTGCTTATAAGGATTTATTTTTTAAGAGAATGGATGAAACTTGTTTGCTTTTAGGGATTAGAGGTGATATGTGCATATGGATTTGAGGAAGAATAGATATTCTTATCCTTACATGAATGAAGAGATAGGGGGAATGCAACTCATCACATACGCATTAAAAAAAAAGAAATAATAATAATAGTAATATTAATTATAATAATAATAATATATAAAACTAATAATAATAATAATATTTATATTTTATTTTATATTAATTTTGACCATAGGAGTAAAACTGTAATCTAACAATTTATTTATTAAAACATAATTATATTTATCACATCCATCCTTTCATTTTTACCTCCTTCTCTTAAAATAAACGATTTTACTTTGTCCTCTACATTTTTTCAAATTTATTATTGGAAGCAAACACATCCTTAAAAGATAAATTTGAATGAATAGAGAGAAAAAAGTGGAGTATTTGTTTTAAGGAATGAAGAGATAAAGGTGACAATGAAAGAATTTGAATATAAAGTTTCTCAAAATTTGTGAATAATTTAATGAAGGTGATGGATAAAAAAATATTTTAATAAATAAAATTATTATCTTACAGTTTTACCTTATAATTAAATTAATATAAAACAAAATATAATTGTTATTATTATAATAATAATAATATTATTATTATTATAATAATAATATTATTATTATAATTATTATTCATAATTTTACTATTATTATTATCGATTATAATAATACTAATAATAATAATAATAATAATAATAATAATAATAATAATTATTGTTATTAATAATTTTATTATTATTATTTTTATTAATATAATAATAATAATTATTAATTATCACAAAGTTTAATAATGATAACAATAATTATTATTATTAATTTTTTTAATAGTTTTTATTTTCCAATTAACGTCAATGCTAATAATAATATTATTGTTATTATCATTAATATTTATAATCAGTGGCGGAGCATTGTGGTGACAAAGGTCGTTCCCAGTTTTGAAAATTTTTTATACTATTTTAAGTTTTTTAATATTATAAATATTAAAAAATATATCATAAATTAATGATGATAAAATAAAATATTTTTTTTATAATGATAATAACTAATGTTAATAAATAATAAAATATAAAATTAAACATAATAAATAATAAATAATAAAAATATTTATCAAGATATTTTTTATTTTTTTATTTATTACGGCTTGAGTTTCTCACAAATTATTCTTATATCTCATTTTTACATGTTTTCTTTTATTTTTAAAGAGAAAAAGATATATTATTTTTGCTCTTATTTCTCCTCTATTTTCTTCCATTTAGGGAGAAAAAGAAAAAGATAATTTTTTGGTCTCAATTAATAGTGAAATATTAGTTTAATAATTTATTTAACGAATATCTTTTATATTAATTTTTTATTTTATGAACATAGAAGAAAAAATGTTATACTGTGTGTTTTTTTATAACCAAAATTTTAATTGTGGTTCCATTATATGTTGATTTTCTCAAATTGTTCTCATCTTATTCTCACCTGTTTTCTTTTGTTTTTTAAGAGAAAAAAGATATATTATTTTTACTCTTATTTATCCTATGTTCCCTTCCATTCTCGAGGGAGAAAAAAAAGGTAATTCTTTGTCTCAATTGATAGTGAAATATTAATTTAATAATTTATTTAATGAGCCTCTTTTATATTAATTTTTTATTTTATGAACATAGAAGAAAAAACATTGTAGTGTGTATTTTTTTATAACTGAATTTTAATTGTGCTTCCATCATATGTCTTGAGTTTCTCACAAATTGTTCTCATCTCCCATTCTCAACTAATTTCTTTTGTTTATGAAGAAAAAAAGATCTATTATTTTTGCTCTCATCTCTCATATGTTCTCTTCCATTCTTGAAAAAATAAAGAAGAAGGTAATTCTCTCGTCTCACTTAATAGTAAAATATTAGTTTAATCATTTATTTAATGAGTCTCTTGTATATTTTATGAACATAGAAAAAGAAGTATTGTATTGTGTGTTTTTTATAATTGAATTTTAAGTGTGGTTTGATTATCATGGAATTTTCTTTAAGCAATCTTTTATATGTGTGATTTCTTTTTTAGTTATCGTTATACTAAATTATGTATTCATTTTTATTTTATTAGTGACAATAATTAAATGTATAAATTTTTAATGTATTATTTTGGCTCCCCGAATAATATTGGTAAAGATATGCTACTTTCTATAACTATATATAAAAAGATTATCTTTTTTGTGTCTATAATTACTTATTCTTAATTTACCCTTTACATTATAATTATTTACTTATTTTTTAAATACTAAGAGTTATTTTTATATTTTCTATAAAAATATTCTAATAATTACTTTTTTTTTCGTTCACTAAAGTTATTTTCTCTTCTTTTCTCCATTTATTCCATTTTATTTTTAATAAATATAAATTTACTTTGTATATTAACTCAGTGATATTACAATATCATCACGTACTAATATAATATCATATATATTTTAAAAATGTGTTTACACTAGTTATTGGTAATATAATTTATATTACTATGATTATTATTTTGTAAAAATTATGGATAAAATTGTAGAAATTCATGTGATGATCTGTCTCTCCCTCCCATTCTCTTCATTCATAAGAGGATGATAATATTGGTTTCTCCTCCAAATTCATTTCCCAAATAAACTTAATTCTTTTGATGCAAACACCTACGAGACTTTCAAATCTATCATAGTAAACAGTAGATCCCTTTAAACAAAACCAACAATGTTCTCATAGTCATAATACATAAAAAAACATAAATAAAAACTAGTATTTGTTATAAAATAAAGCTAATAACAGAGAGAAGAATAGAGAATAAAAGGAAGAATAAACAATGAGAGAATATGGAACAACTTTTCTGTGTGTTATTACTGATAGGAAAAGTCTTATTTATAGATACGACATATAATTCATAAAGGAAACAAATCAACTAGTTAATACAAATATTTACATAAAGAGTAATGAATCATATGAGTAATTGTATCAAATCAATGGATAACCATTAATTCATAACATTCCTCCTTGGGTGTCCATTGATAAAAGAATATGCCTTGTTAAAACCTTACTAGGAAAAATCCTTTGGGATAAAAACCTAGTGAAGGAAAACGAGTACAACATCCTGTATTCTTTAATACAATATTGTTCATAACATATTCTATTTCTCCCCCTCATGTAAACTTACATCATTAAGATGATGAAGTCCAAAATTGTGAATCATTTGCTAAAACGTTTTCCTTGGCAAAGACTTCATAAATAGACTTACTAGATTTTCACATGAATGAATCTTTTGGATATCTATATCATCCTTTCAATTGAATAATACACTATTGTCTTTATATAGTTGTTGATTCCATCTTTATTGGAGATAGCCACAAGTTTCTTGCACAAATTGAATTATAGACCTTAACCAAACACATTTACAACTTACCTCATGTAATAATAAAAATTTTGTATGATTAGAGGATGTTGCTGCTATGGTTTGTTTCGTAGACCGCCATGAAATCATTGTGCTACCACATGTGAAAAAATATCTTGTTAATGATTAACCATTGTGACATTGTGAGGATATGATAAATAACATGCATTTGCATAACCCATTAGATCTTATTTTGAATCATTTGGATAAAATAAGCTCATATTCATAGTACTATTAAGGTAACATAGTATATGTTTTACTATAATCCAATGTTTTCTTGTATGTGAAGAACTATATCTTGCTCACAAATTTACAACAAACGTTGTATAAGGTCGAGTATAACTAGCAAGATACATTAGTGTTCCTATAACACTAAGATATGGTACTTTAGGACCAAAAAGTTCTTCATCTTTTTGAGGTCTAAAAATGGGCTTTTATCAACATCTAACGACCCCACTACCATTGAGTATGATTTGTCCACATAGAACCTTTTAAGCACTTTCATTATATAAGCTTCTTGATGTACAAAAACACCTTTGTTTAAATACTCAATTTGTACTCCCAAACAAAACTTTATCCTTACAAGATCCTTATCTCAAATTCTTTCCTTAAACAATCAATTGCATTTGTGAGCTCATTAGGAGTTCCAACAATGTTTATGCCATCTACATAAACAACAATTATGACAAATTCATTTTCAGATCTTATCATATAAATACAAAGACAAATAAGGTCATTTTTATACCCTTCCTTTAATAAGTACTCAATAAGAGGATTATACCACACACGTCCTAATTGCTTTAATCAATAAAAGGGCTTGTTCAATTTTATTGAATAACCCTCTTTAGAATTTGCTTTGTTGGGAAAATTAATCCTTCAAGGATTTTCATATAGGTTGTAACATCATCCATTAGATGTAAATGCAGACCTTGTTGTGCAACTAGAATAATCAACTATTGAAATGTTGTTGCATCCAATATCAATATGTCTTTTCACAAATAAATACTAGGTTGTGAAAAACCTTGAGCAACCAACCATGCTTTGTATCTAACAATTTCATCATTCTTATATTTTTTTGCGTAAAAATCCATATGTATCCAACAGGTTTCACACCCTCAAGGTGCAAACTATAGCTCAAAAAACCTTTCGTTTAGCAAGCAAATCTAATTATGCTTCTTTGCATATTTTCATTTTGGTCAATCATTTCTTTATCGACAATCTTCAATGATCATTGATTGTTGATCCCCATTATCATTCATAGCATTCATCGCTATATTATATGTAAAAATTTTGTCAATATTGACTTCATTTTGGTTCCATATTATATGATTCATGACATAATTTATTGAGATCTCATTATTTTCAACAATTTCATGTACCTGAGGTTCTTTTGAAACTGAATCATTAATTATGTAAAAAGAATCTTTTGGGACTTTTACCTCCTCAATTAGGCCATCTTGCCTTTTTTCCCTTTTTTCTCATTTGATGACTTTTATCTTTGGAACCAATAGGCCTACCATGCTTTAAGCGTGTCTTTGGAATTAAAAAGCCTACCACGCTTCAGGTGTGTTAAGAATTAATATCAATTATCTTCAGAGCATTAGCAGTTGATATTAGTAACAGTAGTACAAATTCTCAAATTACATGGAAATTTTCTTGCAAATTTGTTAAAAAATTTGCAAGAAAAGTTTTTTTCCTGCTATTTTTTCTAAGAATTTTAATTGGCAAGTAATTCCTTTGTAGGTAATTATTTCCTACAAAATTATAAAATTCGTAAGTATTTCTTACAAAATTTGTTGCGAAAATTGTTTTATACAAAATATTTTGCAAAAAAATTGGCAGCAATTTCCTGCGAATTTTTTTTTCATAAAAAAATTTATAAATATTTCCTACAAAAAAAATTTCAAAACAAAATTGGCAGGAAATATGAGTTTTTTTAGTAGTGTAACCCTTTTTGTAACATCCCGTCAGGATATTACAAAATTAAAATGAATAAAATAAATAAAGTCAAAAAGACGTCGCATTTATGAAAAAACCTCATTTCCCAAAAGCGCGGGAAATTTAAAACTTTATTAATTTACTAAAACATCCATAATTACAAAATTGCAAGTTTAGTAAAAGTAGGCCATGAGCATTTACAACTTATTTCCAATAGAAGATAGAAAACATAAACATAAAATCCCATGATGTCCCCGCTCCGTATCTAAGCATCACCGGCACCACCTGCATCAACATCCGCTACTCACATGTACCACACACATGATTATCGCCAAACACATGCAGATAGGGTGAGCTTAATAAAATCATCACACAAATGCTCAATCTTCACTTTCTGACATATCAAACAGGAAGCGACATAATCAGCCATGTCTGTCTTCATGCCCGTCCACCAGAAGGTAGCTTTCAAATCTTTGTACATCTTAGTCATACCTGGGTGTATGCTAAGACGACTCTTATGCCCTTCATCTAAGAGCATCTTCCTCAAGACCCTACTGCTGGGAATGCACACCCTCTCCCTGAATTGTAGAATACCGTCCCTGCCCATCCTGAAGTACTTCCTCTTTTTTGTGCCCAACTCACCCATGATCTGTTGTAGTTCCTGATCATTACCATGTTCCACCCGAACCTCATCTAGGAACTCATTAGTGATCCTCAGCATGCTGCACCGTATCTGACCTGCCCCCATATCCAGTCCTAGATTCATGTCTCGTAGCTGCTCTATCATCTCCAACTCCTTAATCATCATGGCCGACACATGAACTCTTCTCCTACTCAGGGCATCTGCTACGACATTAGCTTTACCAGGTTGGTATAACAGTTCAAAGTCGTAATCCTTCAGATATTCCATCAAAGCGCCTCTGCCTCATATTCAGCTCCTTCTGATCAAACAAGTATTTTAAACTTTTATGATCACTGAATACCTGGAACTGTGCCCCATACAAATAGTGCCTCCATGTCTTGAGGGCAAACACCACCACCGCTAACTCCAAGTCATGCGCCGGATAATTTTTCTCATGCACCTTCAACTGTCTCGATGCATAAGCCACTTGTCTTTTGTCCTGCATCGGCACACAACCCAGACCTTGATATGAGGCATCACAGTACACCTCAAACATTTTCGTGGTATTAAGAATGGCCAACACTGGAGCGGTAGTTGTAACATCCCTAGGGAATATTACTTAAAAATAAATAATAAAAGAAATAAATTCATTAATAGACATCTCGGTAAGAATCCCAACGCGGGAAAATTTCAATTTATTAAGATAGCGCGCCAAAACTCATAATTGAATTCATAAAATGTTACAAGTTCCCAAAATTTGTGTTTAAAACATAAAATACATATGAGTAAAACTCTAGGTCTAATCCCATGCTAGCCCTCATTCCGCCATCTGAACATCCTCAGCACCACCTGTATCAACATCTGCTCCCGTGTAACGAATCACACGATCATCGCCAAACACAAACAGAAAGGGTGAGCTGAGAAAATAAAATAACAAGCATATAAACACAAGATAGATCATTTACCCATCTTATTCATTATCTATAATTCTTGGCCAAGACCTTAACCCCAAGACTTATCAGTCTTCAAATCATACAATTTGTTAGCCTTGAACTCGGGAATCTGATGCTCACACGAACCTACCCGCTCGTGG
>Ga0099822_1002574_pt1 | contig 22702 bp, 15 predicted proteins | sample CowpeawhiteBW_FD_76839 | JGI IMG/M metagenome (GOLD analysis project Ga0099822, IMG submission 76839) | Root nodule microbial communities of legume samples collected from California USA - Cow pea white BW | ecosystem: Host-associated > Plants > Roots > Nodule | place: USA: California | collected... | reverse complement strand
GAAATGCTTCTGATTTTTCACTCAAAAAATATACCCAAGTTTTTCTTGATAGATCATCAATAAAACTCAGAATATACCTTTTGTTGCTGCTTGATACTGGTCGAATAGGTCCACATAAATCTGCATGAATAAGTTGCAAGTTCTTTAATGCCCTCCATAAGCTCCTTTTTGTCATGGCATTGTGGTGCTGCTTTCCAGCCAGGTAATGAGTGCACAAATCTTTGGGAGTTGTGATTGATGGCAACCCTTTCACCATTTGTTTAGAGACAGGCATTTTGAGGCCATCATAGCTCAAGTGTCCTAACCGATTATGCCACAATTGAGAATCCTGCTTCAAGTTCACTTGAAGGCAAGTTGCCTTTGTAGACACAATAGGTGCTGAAAGAACAAACATCTGTTGCCATTCATACTTACTTCCATGATTTGTCCTCGATCAGGATGAATAACAACACATTTGTTGTGCTGAATTGTTATCATCAATCCCTTCTCTTGCAATTGTCCTATACTCAATAGATTACTTTTGAGTTTAGGAACATAGAACACATGTGAAAATACATGTGTGATGCCATGTAGAATAATTCGAACACTGCCTTTTCCCATCACAGTAATTCGTGCGTCATTTCCAAGTTTCACTTTGTGACGATAGGTCTCATCTAATTCTGAGAACCAATCCTTGTTACCACTCATGTGGTTACTGCATCCAGAGTTAAGAAACCAGTCTGTTTTGTTTCCATCATTGAGGTCTGCAGTGGCCATTATAAAAGCTCATCTTCTTCTTCTACTTTGTCCTTCTCTACTTCAGTATAGTTGGCCTTCTTCCCCCACGTAGGACATTCATATTGAAAGTGTCCAAATTTATGACACTTAAAGCACTATATCTCAGCTTTGTTGAATGATTGTCTTCCCCTTCCTCTGCCTCTGAAAGATCATCCTCTGCTTCGTCCTCTTCCACTTTTGTCATCAGTCATGACTTGCATGACTTGTTCTTCTTCAAGAGTGAGCAACATTCTCTGTTCATGAACGAGTAAGCTACTTTGGAGTTCATCAATGGTCATAATATCCATATTATTGGATTCTTTGATGGAGCAAACGACGTAATTAAATTTTGCAGTCATTGACCGCAAGATTTTTGCGGTTATGATATTTTCTTTCATGTTTTCACCACATGCCTTCATGTTTTTGGCTACCTTCAGTGTTCGACCAAAGTAGGAGTTAACTGATTCACCTTCCTTCATATGTAATGTCTCAAAATCTTTGCGCAATGCTTGTAATTATGCTCGTTTGACTCGTGTGGAGCCTTGAAACTTTTGCTTCATTGAATCCCAAATGTTTTTGGTTGTTTCATCATTTAAAATTGTGTCCAATATTTCTCTATCAATTGCTTGATAGAGATAATTTTTTATCTTCAAATCCTTCATTTTTTGTTCTTCCAATGTCTTCAGTTCAGCTTCAGATGCATTCATTTTATCAGAAATGTTTGCAATTTCGTGTTCCACCAAGTGCCAATACTCCTTTGATCGTAAGAAGTTATCCATCAACTTTGCCCAATGATCATAGTGTCCATCGAACTTGGGAATAGCAGGCTGCACATACTTTCCAGAATCTGCCATTGTTCTGTCTTTGACTCTCGTAGTGTTTCTCTTCACACTCACCCAATATTTGGTTTAAACCCCTCACTTTAAGTGTTTCTCTCACACTCTCCCTATGTATGGTTTAGCCCCTCCCTTGGTGTTTCTCTCTCTTAACTCTGGTTTTGGTTCAGGCCCCTATAAACCTGGCTCTGATACCAGATGTGAACGTTTAACAAGTAAGATATGCTCTGAAATTCTGTACTTGAAAATTGTTATTAAATACTGAAACTGATTACACATTTGAAACCAATGGAAACTAAATAACTGCTCCATTACTCACAGATAAAGTAATGGCATAACAGACTAATACATGAGCTAGAAAATAGCTCAAATACTCCCTAAAATATAGGTCCAGTTATTGACCTGGTTTATTCACAAATAATAACTATTAAACAAGAATTTAAAACTAATTAAAAAGCAATTTAAAATCAATTAACTGCTGATAGATAATTCGACACAAAATAAGAAACAAAAGACAAGCGTGTATCTGACTTTTTGTATTTTTTTATTTTTCATGAAAGTTACGTTACATGCACCTGAAAGAAAAAAAAAATACTAAAATGTATGAAGAAACATTTTTTAAGATTGATTTGGTTGAATATATATATATATATATATAATTTTGAGTAATTGAAAGTGTGCACATGATGGATTCCCTCACTTGCTTACTTCTTCATTATTACTATAATTTTTATTAACAATAATATCAGGCACAATTATCAGGCACAATTATGTACAGCCATCCTTCAAAACGACGACGTTCTGGATGCCCTTACTTGCTTACTTCTTCATTATTACTATAATTTTTATTAACAATAATATCAGGCACAATTATGTACATCCATCCTTCAAAACGACAACGTTCTGGGGTCCTGTGAGTTTCCACGGTTGGAATCCAGAACTTCTGGGAGTGAAAAACAAAATTATAGCTAAAGACAAAAGAGTTTCTATACCTATTATTATACAATTTTGAGTTGTCCAAACAAAAAATAATATTAAAATCTTTTGTTTCCTTGTATATAGAAAGTGTGGTGGATACTATTTATAAAGACAAAGATAATCTTAAACCAAATTGATTATTATATGAACATGAATATATAAGATAAATTCTTTACAGCTTTAAGAAGTTAAACATTACTTAGTCTTAGTTAAATATACTGTTATATCATAGCTTTGTTATACAAAACGAATATTAGAAAGTTCATGATCTATTTATAAATATTATTTATTTATATTTTGTTATCATCAAATTTTCATTTTGAGATAGTCTAGAATCAAATTTTCATTTAGAGATAGTCTAGAATATTTGAACAAGTACTTCTTAATAATATGCTTTTAATTTTTTCTTTAATTTTAATCACTAAATAAAGAATTCTTTATTATATTTATTTCAACTAAATTCAATATGAACTCATTTATAAATTTCATATGTCCACTTACCTTTTATTAACAGTTTTTATTAAATAAAGTAAATATAAATATTAAAATTTATGGTAGAAGTAAAAGAACTATTAATTAAAAATTTCCTTCATAAAAATACATATTATGTTGTATCATTTTTCTTGTGGTACGCTTTAATCTGTTGAAGTTGCATTTTTAATATTGAAAAAATAAATTAAAAGTAAAATTTCTCAATAAAGAATTAATTTGACTAGTAAAAAACCACAATTGACCTCTTGCCTAAAAAATAAATAGCTTCAAGAATAAGTAGTGAATAATGATGTATATATTTTCATTACAACTGTTATAATAGTTTGAGTAGGGTACTGAAATATTTTTCTAGTAACTAAATTTTTAAAAATGTAAAGATCTTTTAAAGCAAATTTTTAATAAAAAAATACATTTTTTTATGGTTTAATTTAGTGTGAAATGAATTTGAATATTAACATTACTATAGGATAATCTAAATATTAAAATTACGTAAAATCAAATTCATAATTTCTGAAATCTAAATAATAAGAGTAATATTATAATTTATTTGCTATATGTCAAAAGAAAAACAAAAAACAAAAAATTAAATTATTCGAATTCAAATGATAAATATTTTTTATTTAAACAATTGTTCGAATATGATGAAATGCAACTATGATGGATTTAAAAAGTATAAACTCTTTCTTAGTCTCAAAGCTTTCCCATCATATGTATTACATATACATATTTATTAGTATGTATTGTTTTAGAATGTAAATTGAACAATAGACGATATTACAAGAGTATCTGAATACAAGTTTAATGTATCTTTTGGAAATATTTGTATATAATAATGAGAATTTTATTTCAAAATTGTATACCACTTTAAACATAAAATATAAAATAAAAACAAGATGACAATTTTGTAAGTATTTGAGAAAATTATGTTCTTGAATGAAACGATATTAAAGCATTCATAATATATAACTGATTATATTACATGGTGTCTAATATAAAAGGAATGTTAAAAGTAAATTATTTAACTTGTTATAGTTAATAAATAATTGTCTTACTTGCCAAGTTATTGTTCTTCAAAGGTTAAGTCCATATATGTGATACCATTAGAATCAAGAATGAAATTGTTGATTAATAACAATAAATAGAGATACGAAAATTATAATTAAAGAAAAAGAAGGTTTGTTACTTCTTAGCTTCCAGAACATTGAAATAAATTGTTAATCGGAAATATTAAAGTGGAAAAAGCAAGTGAGAAGATGATTTTTGAAAGACAAGTTTAAGAAATTGAGTCAAAAAAGAAGAAAAGATTATCATATTATATAATCAATAGAAACAGAACAAAGAAAGTGCAGAATAAAACATGGATCGAATCTACAGTGTGAAAACTGAAATTCTTTTTATGCAATTCTCAACCATTGATCCTCTATCAATTCTCTCCCTAAATATTAATCTCTTTCTACATTATTTTATAGCCAAATAATTTTCCCAAGATTAAATTATTGTTGATCATATTAACTGTATTTCAAAAATATTGTAAGACTAAAAATTTGTTGGTTTTAGTTTATTTTGGAAAAATAATTACTTTTATAATGATGTTTTAAAAAAGGAAATTATTTTTTAAGCAAATTAGTTTCACACTTTAATACCCCCGACTAATCTTCTAACCTTTCGTTCTGCAACGTTTTCATTTTCGGTTTCCTTTTTTTTTTTAATCATTTATCTTGTTTATATTTATTCTTATTTTTCAATGGGACAATAACAAAACTGTGGCAATTGGCTTGGTATTTTATAATTAGAAACTGCTGCTATTATCATTACATTGAAACCAGACATATACAAGGAAGACTAAAATAAAACGAAAAGAAAAAGTGGAGTAACAAATAAAAAAAAAGCAATAAATAAATTAAATATATTTAGTGACAGTTTAATAAATTATACTGTCCGGAATGGTTCCCATATGTCCGGAATAGAGAATATTCAAATTAATTGGCCAAAATATAAATGTGGGCATTACTTAAATATATATTCAGTCTCCATTCCTTTTATATTTATTCCCGTTTTATTAATTTATTTAGTATGTTATTTTAAAATTTATATAATTAATCGGGGCAATACTTCCTCAGAGAAGCATTCCTCATATATACCCCACAGCTATATTGGAATGGATAATTAAAAAATTGGAAGGATTTCTAGCATTAGGGTCGGTCAACAATAGCATGTTAATAATTAACATGGCTTTTGCAAAACTATCTTTCCTTATCATTGTCTTGCAAATCTCACGCACTATAAAACCAAGTTTCTGCACCTCTTGCAAATTGCAAACTGCTCCTCTCTAAATATCTCAGAACTAGTCATCCCCTCGAAGATTTTGAACTCATAATATCAATGGGGAATAAAAATTCAGCAACTTCAAAGGCACGTAGTGGCCAGAGAGCAAAGCTTGCTTCAATAGAACCACAACCGCACAACGTTGTTTCATGGCAAAGGAAACTCTCAACAAAGTCAGAGGTAGTGAATGTTAGAGCGTACCCCACAGAAAAACAAGGTGAGAAACCACTGTGTGATGATCACACTTTCTCTAATTACATTCAACGTACTAATTATAAAATCAGGAGCAACTCAAACATTGGTTGCCGTGAGGGCCAGAGAGATCCTGCATATGCAGATCATGTGAATAATGGTACCAACAACAACAATGAAAATGAACAAGATCCTTTTTCAGATTATATTCAGAATGCTAGGAAGAAGTTGAGAATGAGAACTTTATCTAGAAATACTAGCTGACAGAGGGTAAGACCTGAGCATCCAATTTGAACTAAAGCTATGTGAATCATAGTGATGTAATGTCAGTTACCTTTTTCATTTCATGTATGTTGTGCCTTCAATCTTCTTTGCTGGGTGGAATGAGCTAGAATAAAGAGAAACATTCTCTTGTTCTGAAGTTATTACTAAAACTGTACAATGGTGTGAGTTATTTAGCAATGAAAGTTTACTTATATTTAAAATAATATATTATCCGTCAACATGACATAATGCAATGAAATATAAGATAATCTTTCTATTTGCATAAAATTTATTAACTTAACCTACTTTATGAAGTAGAGCCATGCAGAAACCCATCCAAACATAAATATGAGAACTACTAATGAGAAAATGAGCAAGAGAAGTGCCATAAATCGTCCTGATGATTGGTACAGAAAACAGAATCTACATCATGCAAATTGGATAAGACACTCCTCTTACGTAGACAAGTTATTAGGAAAAACTCTCACGAAATATCCACAAGTAAACTGACACCTGCACGAGAACATGGCACTTCCAAAACTTAGTGACGTTCACATCACAGGTATCTTCAAGGAAACACTTCTCTTCCTATGTCAACTCCATATCCAGCAAAATTCCTTGTCACTCCATTCCCACATACCTGCTAAAGATGCATGTTGATCCTTTGCAATTTAATATAATCTGCACAAAGTGTATATTAGAGTAGAAACACCAATAGATAATCATTCCAGAACTTAGCTTGCCCCTCACCAGACCACTCCAATAGAGAACCACAAGGGAGCAACACAACTTACAGATTTCATATTACAGAAGTCTCTCCTGCACACAAACTCAGATTCATCTATATTTTGGAATCACTCTATCCAACAAACCAAATCTATATACCACGAGATTATACCATGCACTGTTTTTCTCAGTTAAACATTGTCATATCCACCTGTTCAAAAGGTTTAGATTAAAGATGTCAAAACGTTCAATACTCAACCGCTAAGGCTTGCTGACACACCTGATACCAACAAACTGAGATACACAATATAGTGGGCTAAAGAGAAATACTTAATTCAGCATATAAAACCTCCCAAATACTTACCCTTTAAAGCGGCAAGTCTACACTTAAATGAATACAATGAAAGGCTTCCATGTAGCCACTTCTCTTCGATTTATATTCAGGCAAAACCATGAGTTAAAAAGGAATCCCGATAATATTTCAATGAAGAAAAGAAACTGCCAGCAAAAACTGATCATCCACCTAACATAGCGAATGAAAATTTACCTTCAAATTTAAACAAGCTCAAAAATTGAGAACAGCGTTTAACAATCACGAGTTATTTATAGAAACATCTGCAATAAGTAAAAAATCATTGGCATAATGTGAGTGATATCTCACCCCCTCCTCCAACCTTAAACCAAAAATTTGCATCCCAGATCGTCTTTATACATTCCTCTGAATTTAAAATTTTTAGCGTTATTTTGTAGGTAATACCAGGTAACCAAAATTCAAAAAAAAAAAAAAGTTCACTATAATAAAGTCTGATTGAAGGAATTTATATAATTAATTTTTCGAGAGATGGCTAATTTCTACACTTAATAACAACCATACATATGGTTGATACTATGTAACATCCATGTCATGTTCAACTCGGGTCACAATCTTTATATATGGAGTCTAAAATTTAAAACTTTTCTGCTTAAACAACTGAAATTTTTTTATATGAACTGAAAAGTTTCACAAACTGTATATCAATCCATTTTCTGTATATGGCAGGCACGATCTCCCTGGGCATAGATGAAGATGAGGCAGACTCCTATCTGAGTTCATATGAATATTGACACAAGAAGTGCTACAAGTCCATTCATCGCCCACCGCCCCACCGGATGGAAGCTAATCCAGCTCCATTGACGTAAGCATTGAAAGCTTGCAGTACTTGCTTGACAACACAACAAATCTGATCATGTCCACTGTTCACATCAGAAATCTTCAATTTAGTGGTCATCTTCATTGGTTCCAGGGCAGTTGTCTAGAAGGGCTTCGCTTGATTCGTACTGAACAAATAGGAAGGAAGAAAAAAAAAATGCAATCAAAGTTAGAGGCTTCTAATTTCTCAATCATACTGGATATGCTATTTCATCTGATAAAAATATCTTAAAATGAACTTTTACTGATTACCAAGAAATAAATCAAGCGCTTACTTACTTTGCATCCACAGAAGAGGCAATAGTTAAATTCATCCCTCAGTTTCATCAAAACAGAGTTTAATTCCTGCATCCATTACATCCCGTCACCAACACCGTCAAAATTGCAAAAAATACTTAGACCAAGTTCAACAGTAATGAGCTCAAAAAATTAACAAATGAATCGCAACAATTTCTGAATGTTGTAAAAAAGAGAGACTTTGTATTCCGTTTCCATACTATTTTGCGCAATAAACATAATGAGAACCAAAAACTGGGTCAAAAGAAATATAAGTGAAAAAGTTATGGTTAAGTTACGTGCCTCTTCTGTTATTTCTTCCTCTTCTTCTTCTTCAACCTCTGAATCATCATCATTCTTTTGTGGCTCAACAATTTCCCTATTTTCCAATTGGTCAAGGGCAGCCTTTGCCTTATTATAATTAATTATAACTCTCTTACTCTGCCACTGTGACTTCTGCCTGAACCCAAATTCTTTCATTAGATCCTCTTCTTTCCTCCTTTTCCTGTTCATCATGATTTCCTCCTTTTTCCTCTTCTCCTTGTGGGGATCTTCTAGTCCTACACCAGCTCGGGACCGCCGAATTTCAATCCCCACTGGTTCGGCCCTGCCTGAGCCCTGCTTGCCAAGGGCAGAACCTGGAGTGTAACCCATCTGTTTGAGAAGCTTAAACCCAATGTTGGATTGTGGTATTGGAGCTTCAACTTTTGCTAATGTTTGCTCATCCTCTTCTTGTTGCTTCCTTTCTCTTTCAAGTTTTCGCCGCTCTTGCCAGCTTAGAGATTTCAACTGGTCCCTTGAAGGATTGACCAAAGGATCTTTCTTGCTGGAAATCTGCATGAAATAAAGCGATTTAGTATCACTTTGTATGGTAACTGTAAGCTGTAAAATGAAAGGCTAAGGAAAATTAATCATCTGGCAATAACTCTTTGGAAAGGCAAACAAAATAGCTTCCAGTATTCATACTTCATTCTTTTAAGTTACTACTCAAATTTGGTCCGCTTAAGATACAAGCGACATCAGCAATGACCGTCAAAGCTTAAAATAGTCATCCGATTACCCCATTGATGTATCTATGAACACCAATTTGATCACTACAAATGTGCATTTACATCAACTTTTAATTCAAATTCTTCAAAAAAACTAACTTAAAAAGTTGAGCAAACCTTTCTTCAAGGTTTAATTTAAATATTTACTCTTATTTTTCAGAAAACATAACTTCTGTACACGGCCTAGTGCGGGTATATATAAAGTGGGAGAAAAAACAGAAACATGCACACACGTACACATAAACCCAAAGTTTAAAATACCGTCCGCAAACACAATTGTTACTTCACAACACGGTTTTCTCAAGTCTCCAAAACTGCAATTGCAGCTACATTTGTCTCCAAAATCGAGGATTGAGACAAAATTGCAACCTTGACTACTACAGGCAAGCAAAACTAACTTCTTAGTAACCATCTAACACAAATTTGCAGAAATTAAGAAAAATAAAAAATCAATTTTTCACCCACGGAAACGAATGTCCAATAAAATAACTGTGAACAGAAACCAAACTGATAATGTTATGAAACTGTTTGTTAGCAATAAAGCACCAACTTTTCAGAGCTTAAACTTAAATTCCAAGACCAAATTGTAAAACCATGTGAAGTTACTGCAGGGGTATGGGAAGGGGGAAAGTTAAAGACCTAATGTCATTCATACGCCATGGCAGAACCAAAACGACAACGGAGAAGGGTAAAACGGTGAAGTAACTAGTAACCTTTTTCGATGAAGAAATCTTGGGAGGGTCGAAAGCATCGGAAGGAAGAAACTGAGAAAGGTCACCCATGTAGTCATCTTCTTGCACCTCGTTTCCTTGTGAACCGTTTTCTCTCTCTCTCGTCGCCGGTGATGAATCCATCGCCAACAAAAACTACAATGGGCTTACGAAGACGCGAGCTGATCATGAATGTGCTTCGAGATGGGCCCATCAGGCCCATTGATAATAGCCCAATTCAATTGTCATGAAATATCTTAGAAATAATCCAGAGACTATTCTTTATATGTTGATAATAATATGTTTTTTTATATGTAAATTATAACTTGAGATTTGTGATAAATTTTACATTTTGTGCATAAACACTATCTAAGAAAAGAGGATTTTCTTAAGAAAATGTAATGATAAGCAAGAAAAAACTAGAAAAACTATTAAAAAAATTTTACTATGTCACATATTAAAGTCACAGTATACTTGAAATTGTCCCTATTATCAATAAATTATTCTCCCAGCCACACTTCGCACAAATAAAATTCACCTCACGCAAATAAAACAACAATACTAAACCAAAATCAATAAGTTCCCTGATGTTTTACTCAACAAAGATTTTATCTCACACATACTTGTAATAAATTGAATATGAATAATTCCTCTTATTTGAACGAGAAACCATTAAAATTAATTAATTTATAAAGTAGATCTTTATTTGACTGAAAAAAAATATATACACAAAAGCCTCTTAAAATTATTCAATTTCTCTAGTTATTCGTAGTTGGAAGTGAGGAATATCAATATAAGTATTTCAAAACTTTTTTTAGAAACAAATACCACAGCCTTAGTTCTATTCCCTTAGACAATTTGTCTCTTCTCTTCTCTTAACTAAGTGCATTTTCCATCCAACTCAATCTTGTTCTTTCTCTTTCTCTTTTGATCTTCATTTCTTCTTAAATTATAGGCCAGTTTTAGGTTTGTGGAAGACTCCTCTTCAAATCTACTTGAACAATCGTATAAGTTGATAATTTAACCTCCACCTCCTTTCTCTATTTTGGGATGCTAATTTATGCTTTGATCATGATTAGAGCCTCATTCTTTTTTGTGTTCTTGTGTTTTGGACTTCTTTAGGTTGAATTGAAGGTTTTAATGCTCGAATTCCTTGAGGTTTTCTTCTTTTTCTCAATTTCGGTATACCTTTAGAGTAAGGGAAGCTAGATTTTGTTGAAATTTTGAAATGAACTGTTTATATTGCTCATTAATTGTGTTTTGATATGTTGAATTGTTGAGTGCATGTGAATTGTGATGGTTTGTGTTTTTTCTGGTTTTGCAGGCTAAGAATATTTGAAAATTTGTTGTTTTAGCTTGAGCGAGAATCTTTAACTTAAGCGAAAGCACTTGTCGCTCAAGCGAGAGAAATCTATTTCAAGCAAAAATAACCAGAATTTCACTTTGCTCTCTATTCGAATTTTAGCTTAAGCGAGAATCATTAGCTTAAGCGAAAGCCTTGTCGCTCAAATGAGAATCTCTAGCTTGGTCAAGAAACCACTGAAACTGTTTTTGTTTTTGTTTAATTTTAGCTCAAGCGAGAATCTTTAGCTTAAGCGAGAAACTCTAACTCAAGCGAGAATTTATACCTCAAGTGAGAAGCTTTAGAGTTTTAATTCCTTATTTTTTTAACCTATGATTCACTAAGTTAATTAAAAAAATATGATGTATGAAGCAATGCATGAATTATGTTGGTATTTTGAGACTTGACTTGGTATGTTGCTGCAAAATATGTTATTGTTTGATATTTAGAATTTGAAATGAAATTATTGATATGTGAATATAAAAATATGATTAAAGATGTATATGATTGTGAAAGTATTGTTGTGAAACTGTGATAATAATGGGTTAGCAATGACTCTCCAAGCAGTAGAGGCCACCAACAGTGCAAGTCTCTAGTGATTCTGATTTCAAATGTATATATCCGGATAATTGAATTAGTATCAAATGTCTTTGTGCAATTATGTTAATTATGGAAGTTTGTCTATATATGGCTTATAATTGATGAGTCTTAATGGTCTTAAGATAAATCTTTTGTATACTAGCTTACTCTTGCACTTTGTGGTCTTATGTTATTTTCTTCTTTTGCAATGATCACAATTTTCATATGAAGAAGCAAGTTTAAAGTCACCTCTGAAAAATGCGAAGTCCTTAGGAAGAGTTATGGGATTGCAACAAATGTATGAATGATTAGTGTGTTCAATATAGGAATGTTTTTGCAGATTTAGTTTTGTTGTATAAATTATGTATTTTTATAATCTGAACTCCTAAAGGACTTTATTAATATATTTTTTATTTCTTTAATCTTCCTTTAGATATTATTATGAAATGTCTTATTTTATTAATTTTATACTAATGAGATATTACAATGTTAGTATAGATTATTGATATTACAAGAAGATACTTTTTTGTTCTTTTTTTTTATTTTAAATGTTTAATTTTAATACAATAAACAAATTTGTTTAGTTTATTCGCGTTTATTTTTTTAAAAATACATGTCTATTTAATACGATAAATGTATGTTTACTTGTTTTAATGTCTTGTGTAGTAGTTTTGTTAAATAAATAATATTTAATTTATTCAATATGATCTATGTTACTAATGTAACCATTTTTCATATAAACAAGTAGTAAATTGGTTAACAAATGAATATTAAGCATTCTAACTTATGACAGATAAATTATTTGATTATTTTGAAATGTTCACATTTAGTAACATCAGTATAAAAAATTATTTGATTATTTTGAAATTTTCACATTTAGTAACATCAGTATCAAAAATTAAACTGCAATTATTTTTACTTATTTATTTATTTTTAAATGAAAAATGAGAAGGCACACGTATATTTACTTGGGCATTGCGCGCCAAAACAAACTAACCACAACGAACTCTTATTCGTGAACCACACGGGAAACTCTCCCTCTCTCGCAACAGCAACCATCGCAGTGTCACTGCACTGTGTAAACGATCACTGTATCGTTCGCAAGCGAAAACGAAGAACAAGAATTAGGTAATAAACTCGTTCGTTCGTTAATCCATCGCTCGTTAAACCTTACGCGGTTTCTTTTTCTCTTCACTTCGTTTAACTCAAATTCGATTTCGTGTTTGGGAAGGGAGAAGAAAATAGAAAGACATGGTTTGCAACTACGTCTGCGTGAATCTCGCATTCGTTGTCGTCTCGGCAACTTTGATTTCTCGCTGTTTCGGATTTACGGATCCCGCTGACGGTGATTTAAATATCTGTTCATATTGTTCTTGATTATTCTTGTACAGTTCTAGACCAATCTTTCACTCAAAGTTATTGAAAAATTGATTAAATAGATTTGTTATGTGCATTTGCGTTGCCTTTGAATCTCATCAATTTCATGTTCACATGGAAGAAAATTCTGTGGTTAGGATTCTAGAGTTTATGTAGTTTACTTTTGCGTTTTTGCAGTATAACAGAGATTATAGAAAATTAGTGAAGTTAGAACGTTAGTTCGGAGTTGTTGATCAGCTTTATAGAGTGTGCGTTGTATAATTTTCATCTTAACAGTTCAATATGAATCCATTTGAGTTTTACTCTCATTGCTAAAGCTATGGCTCCCGACGTTGTCTCTACGTGCTGAATGTACATTTTGTGGTTGTATGTTACTCTTCATTGAGATTTTTTACTGTTTATTGGTTCGCTCTTTAGTTTTTGTTAAATGAATTTTGTTAGTGTTTACAAAACTGAAGTCAATTTAACCAATTTTGACAGAATAACCAAAACAGTACAAGAATACTCGTTTTTGTTTAATTCGTAGAGTTAATTTGAATGAGACATGACACATTTAGATACAGATAGAAAAATCGAAAATCCATGTACATACTACTCGTGAGGGTTGTATTTGCAAATGAGAAATAATAAACCATTTGCTTGATTATCATTCTCAGTGAAATTGAACTCGTTTTCGTACAGCTCACAATTTGCATGGGACTCTGCTACTAAACTATGTATTTTCTGTAATTATTTTTATAAACAGTCACAGCTCTCCAGGATATATACAGGACCTTAAACAACCCTCTAGCGCTGAAAGGATGGAACGGTAGTGATCCTTGTGAGGAATCTTGGACGGGAATAACATGTTCTGCGTCATCAGTTATACACATGTGATACCATGACTCTGTTGATTACACTCGTATTCATATTTTAATGCCACTAATAAATAGACCTATTTTACCTGCTCTCTTCTTCATGCAGCCAAATCCAACGACTAAACCTTACCGGGCATCTTGGAAGCTTGCTCAATAATCTACAGAACTTAAATCAACTGTAAGTAATTGTATAGCTTTAAGTTCTTGCGGGGATGGTTTTTGTCAAGATCAGCGATTAATTACGTCCAAATCATTCTGGTTTGTGTAGTGATGTCAGTTTTAACAGCATACTTGGGGAAATCCCTGTGGCTTTACCTCCGAATGCCACACATATGTAAGACTACTATTCGTTTATTTCTACTGCTTCGTGACTGTTCTATGCTTTCTGGTTATGTATACACCTGTATCTTCGCAGTGAGTTTTACTGACAATTTCCTATTTCAGAAATATGGCTTGCAACTATTTCAGCCAAAATATCCCCCATTCGTTGTCAACAATGACAAAACTAGCATACCTGTGAGTTACATTAGTATTGATTTTAGTCCAAGCTTGATAGAGGACATAATAGAAATACGGAATGCTCTTACCAGTACATCTCTCGTATTTGTTGATTATGATAGTGTTGAGTTTTACAAATGGCTGTGAAATAATCACACTATTTATCTTGCAGGAATTTAAGCCACAATATCTTGTATGGACCCATTGGCAACGTGTTTACCGGCTTAGATAATCTCAAAGAAATGTATGTTTTCTTCCCGTCTTTTGCTATTGTAGTTTAATTTAAATGAAAGGAATCGTTGATCCAATTAAAACCTAAAGCATTTACGTTCATAGATATTTTTTTTCTGTATAATATTACTAATTTTAAATATTATGGATCAAAAGAATAGACGATGGAGCCAACTTAAACCTCAATTTTTAAAACTTATTTAAACCTCAATTTTTAATAACAAATTTAAATCTCAATTTTTAATAACTTACCAGGGAAAGAGAAGACTGTGTAACATATATAGACTAAAATAAAAAGAAACAAACAAACAAACAAACCAAAAGACATGACACATGCCTTTTAATCGTTCCCCTTTTCTTGAAATGCATAATAAAGAACAAGGCGCTGTTGTTTTTCGCGTTCTAAGGTTAGCTGAAGTAAAGCTTATAATGAAATTAGATTAGTCTTGAGAAAGTGAGGCCACAAATTGTACATGTCTTGACTATTTTGGTTAGATATGAATCTTCAAGTAACAGGATAATTTCTTACCATCAGGGACCTTTCGTACAATAATTTCACCGGTGATCTGCCAAGTTCATTTGGGTCCTTGACAACCCTGGAAAGATTGTAAGTTTCTTTCGTACAACCGTACCATATTTCCTGAACTTAGATTAGTATCTGTATACTTAGACTGGGCTTTTGTTATAAAGGGTAATTTATTTTATTTATACATTAGGGTCATGTTGGTTTGATCTGTCACCTACCTGGTGCTTATTTTCAGATTCCTGCAGAACAACAGATTCACCGGATCAGTCACCTACCTGGCTGAGCTTCCACTCATTGATTTGTAGGTTACCTCTAAACATTTTTCACATAGTATGATTGATTATGAAAAGAAAAATGAGAATTATGTATAGAACTAAGGTACAAGAGTTTATAGATATAACCGCTGGCACTGTGAGGGTCCAGCAACCTTCCACTAACAATACTATTTTCTGTGTTCCCCTAAAGACTCGAAAACATATATATATATATATATATATATATATATATATATATATATTCCCAACACAACACTATACAACCACTAATGGATTTCTCAGCTGCTAGAATTAAATCAATTAGCTGTATTTCTTTCTTCTTTCATAGACCTTCCAAATAGGAGGTAGTATCCTAACATATGACTACAGCTCTATTGTTTTCTAATTTATCTGTTTTGTCAGGAACATTCAAGACAATCTGTTTAGCGGCCTTCTTCCCCAGCATTTTCAGTCCATACCAAACTTATGGTTTGTAAAAATAAATGTTACTGGTTTTAATCACCTTCATTTTTCTTACTGGATAATGGACACAAATTGGAAAGTAACATTCCACCTCTTAATTAGGATTGGAGGGAATAAGTTCCAAACCGTGGACGGCTCTCCTCCCTGGGCATTTCCCTTGGACAACGTACCCCTTGAGAAAAACACTAGTCGCCCACCCATAACTCAGGCAAATGCCATCGAGAACTACGCTCCTATTAGAGTAAGGAAACAAAAGAAGAAACATATCGGTCCTGGAGGAATAGCTTTTATGGTCGGTACAGGAACATTATTGGCAACAGGTTTGGCTCTCCTCATTGCGATCCGTTTGAATAAGCTTTATACAAAGAGACTGGAGAACTACGAAAGCGACCATAGTGCATTGCCTTCTTGTCCAATCAGTGCGAGCAAAGGTACCTTATACAGAGCATGAGCATATAGATGGTGAGGCACGCCCAGTCAAAGCCAAAATCCATATGACTGAATAACGTTAACATGATCTCATAGTAACATTGCTCATTCCAGACAGATTTAACACTAAAATGATTGAATATAAAATAAGATTGGTAGAAAGTGAGTGAGTGTAAAGTTAGAGATACTAAACATGTATTGCCAAATTTCACTTAATTTCTTTCCCTTTCGGGAGTCTTTCTCTTTCATATGTCAGGGTCCATTCCATTTATTAGTTCTTTAAATCCATTTCCGTCTTTGATCGTGCTTTTCTTTTTCTCTCCACTTTTATAGAAGATTCTACTACGGCAATAGTCGAGAGCCAACAAATCCCACCTTATAATGCTGCATCCCTTTTGGGTCCAAGGCGGCTAACTTCCCAAACTCATAAAAGAACTGGGGAAACATCAAGAAAAAGCTTTTCCGGAAGAGACAGATTCAATGGAAGGATAAAGGTTTATACAGTAGCGGAGGTTCAGTTGGTTACAAACAGTTTCCATGAAGACAACCTTCTGGGAGAAGGATCCCTTGGTCCTGTTTATAGAGCTGAATTTTCTGATAACAAGGTACCTTATAAGCCTTAAATAACGTTGATTTCAAAACTTTTATTTCAATTTTTTATGTAATTTCTTCTTCTTGTTAAAAGGTTTTAGCCGTGAAGAATATCAACATGGCGGGCATGTCTTTCAGTGAAGAGGAAAAGTTCTTAGATGTCGTGAGCACGGCTTCCCGTTTGAAGCACCCTAACATTGTTTCACTTAAAGGCTACTGTTTGGAGCATGGACAACATCTTCTTGTCTTTGAGTATGTGAGAAATTTAACTCTAGATGATGCTCTTCATAGTACAGCATACAAACCTTTATCGTGGGGCACACGTCTCCGGATCGCTCTAGGTGTTGGTCAGGCCCTGAAGTAAGTTCCATGTTGCTATACTAAGAATTATTTCTCGTTAAATATAAAGTGCAATCTTGTCTCAACTCTCAACCGTGATACACACTTATGTTTACAGCTATTTGCACTCGACGTTCTCCCCTCCTGTCGCCCATGGCAAATTAAAGGCTACCAATGTTCTACTGGACGAAAACCTCATGCCTCGTGTTACTGACTGTGGCTTGGCTATTCTGAGACCACTGACAAGCAATAAAGCCAAAAACCGGGTATGTTTCTGCAACAATCAGTATCATGTTTAAATAGGCGATTTATTGCTGTCAAGGTTCTAGTGGCTGAAGTTCGTGATGGCTACAGTTGCATTTACTCAAAGCTCATACTTGGTTGTAGCTTTTGGATGATTTCTCATGAAAAAAATTACCCAACTTGAAAACTGGTTTGCCGGGAAGAGAAAAATAAAATAAAAAATATTTTTCCATAAGTTAAATGATTTTTTTTAAATGTCTTTATATGTGACTTTTTATAGATAACTTACAAATCAACTAAATTTAATTTTTTGAAGTTGTTAAAGAGGTAAAATATTGCTTTTGCACTTTCTAGGTATACATAGCTTAAATCTGCTTGACATTAATTTTAGTATGCCATTGACATAGATTCACTGATTAATTTATTGACTGAAGAAAACAGGCTTCCGAGATTGATATTAGAGATACAGGATACAGTTCACCTGACCATGGCCAACCAGGAATTGGCAGCACGAAGAGCGACATCTTTGCCTTTGGCGTGTTGCTTCTTGAACTATTAACAGGAAGAAAACCTTTCGATGGGTATACGTGTTTCTCTCTAACCTTATTCCATTTCATTTGTTTAAGGGTTGTTGAATGATAACCTTTGTTTTCCATGCAACACAGTTCCAGGCCAAGGGAAGAGCACTATCTGGCGAAGTGGGCTTCATCAAGGCTTCATGATAGTGACAGTTTGGAACAAATGGTAGATCCAGCAATCAAACGGACATTTTCATCCAAGGCTCTTTCTCGTTATGCTGATATCATCTCCCTCTGCATTCAGGTATTACTTTATTAGCATTTATATATGCAAAAAATTTGACAATCATTAATTTTTATTCACTAACATGATAACTGTCTTTAGTAGTTGGAAGTGGTTGTAGGGGATAATGGATTGTCAATAAATCATGACTCTATAGATATAGGTATAGAGTTTTTAACAAAAGTAAAAGTTAAACTTGAATTTACTCATGATCGTATGTTGCCATTCTGGTTCTTCAAATTATATTCACTCGTTTTTTCTGGGGGGTTGCAATAAAACTTACGCGCCTCTCATGCAGCCCGTGAAGCAATTTCGACCTCCAATGTCTGAAATCGTGGACAATCTTGTATCATTTTCTCAAAAGCTTGTTTCAGAGAGTGGTGAAGCAGATGAAACTGAACTTGATCCACTTAACATGTCTTTTCACACAACTATCTCCCGCTTCAACGGTTCACCTGCTCTCAGCTACGTATCCGCCTGATGTGCAAACTGGTTAACATTTTAACGTTCTAGAAATTTAACTCCATTTCTGCTCTCTTCTTTTTATCGCCTTTGGCTTATAAGGCGCAAACTTTTAATTCCTTCGACGTGACAAAAAACTCAATGGATGAAATAGCTGGAATTTCGCCAATGGAAAGGGTTAGCTTGAATTTCACCTCTGAAAATATTTAAGTTGTTTTAGTCTGTTATAACCATTTCCTTAATTAGTGTAACTAGCCGGTTGAACTGGTTATTTTTTTATCAATCATTTACTATTAGATTATTTTTTATGTTAAAATTTTAGAAGATAACAAAATATCACTAAAATATAAAAACCAAGAACTACCACTTTTTATTGTACTTAAAATAATAGCAGTTTCAGACTCCATGCTCAAACTTAACGCAAATTTTCATTTGTTCTTTTGAATAAGACTTTACAGTCAAGATGGATTATATTTTGAATTCTTAAAGGCATACCCGCTTTGCTATTTGAATCTCCATATTCATTACATGATTAAACATTTTCATAACTAAAAGACTACATCATATGTGTTACATGTAATCTTATTTGATTTTATAATCATTTGCAAACACTTCACAAAAACATCCATCAAGTCAAAGATAGTATGTCACCTAAATTTTATATTTTTCAACAAAATCATGGATTTTATTTCTATAAATACTAGCTCCCATTAATGTTAGGGTGAATATAATTTGAAACTCTACGGATGATAAGTTACATAATTTTATTTTATCATTTCTTATAATATTCTAAATCACTATAAATAGTCATTTTTTTTGGGTTTAAATTCCTGACAAATTAATTTTGTTTAATATTTGAATAGGAAAATCTACTAGAATAGTTTTTTAAGAAAATTTAAAATGTTTTATGATAAAACATGTTGCTTAAATAAAAATTTAAAAAAAAAATTAACTTTTTATAATTTTGAAAGATTATTTAAAATAATAAATTTATATTTTATTAAAAACGATATAAAAACTTTAAAGTATTTATACACTTAAAAAGATTTCAGTCCCTTTTTTCTCTTCTTTCCCCTCTCTTATTTCTCTCTCTTTCTAATCTCGTTTATATATTTTTTTCATTATTTTCTTTTTCTTCCCTCAAAATTGGTCACTGCTCGATCAAGACATGATTATGGACCACTAATGAACTAATGGATCACTAATTAAAATACATGACACAATTCCCTATTTAATATATAATTTCATACTATATTTGGAGAATCAAAATAAACTGTCATATAATTTCTTAAAGAATAATTACATGTAATGGTTATATACTATTCCATTTGCCCCAAAGTTTGAACTCCTTCAATCACTCAAGTGTATGAAAAAATTAATTTCATATTTTTATTTCATATAAATTCTTATGGAAAAATCCGTTTAAACATACTAAATTTTCACTAATAGTGTTGGAAAAATGTTTTGTTAGAAAATCTTTCCACTATATCCTTAACTTATTTATGTATAAACAAACTAATTTATATAAAAAATTTCATATAACCTCTTTAAATTTTTATTTTAGTTTATAAATATACTAATTTTTATTATAAAATATATTTTTTTCTTCTTATTTTTCACACTAGAAAGTGATTTTTTCTTCATCCAATGCTATATTTTATTTCAGGTACATTTCATTACATTCAGAAACACACCTTTTTTGAAACAACTTTATCCATTATTGAGGCAGGGCCAACCATGCAAATACGGTGCGGGTTAATTATATGCAAGCGTCCTGCCCAATCAACTCAACTCAAGCATCGTCGGAGGAATCCAAAAACAAAGCAAGTTAGAATGGACAAATTGAATAATTGCATAAATCAAGGAACAAAGTGGCATCAAGCAGCATACCCAGTATGTCGCCTTGTGCTAGTTGCTTTAACTTCTTCAGTTTCCTGCATATTCCTCGCAGTCAAAATAGTCCTTGTTGATAGTAGTGAATCAGATATTTCGCAACATTATTCAAACTTTTTAGTGATCACCTACATTACTAACAACTCGGTCATTTTCATACTTGAATTCAAAAGTAAGACTAATAATAAGCCACAAGCACTGCCTTCACTGGTATCTTCTGATTGTAAAATCAATATGGCACAACTGCAGAGTAAAGTTTCCTCATTCAGCAAGAGTTATCAGAGCATCGCATTGTCAAAGCACTTTTCTTTGTCAGGAATTAACAGGTAAAGTAAAAAAAAGAAAAAAACTAAAAGAAATTTTTCTAAAGTTATTTTGGCCCGCCACTGTCCACCTAAAAGCTTGATCATCATGGAAGTAAATTCCTCTTTCTCATGCTCCAAGGCCACTAGACAAAATAGCGTTGATCTCTCCAATTATATTAACTGGTCTTCCATCAAACATCGAAGAAAGTGTACTCTCACATAGTTTTTTCAACTCCTTTGTTTTTGCCACAGCCGCATCCTGAAATTCACTTAACAGTTAATTTGACTCATCTACAAGACCGGGGAAACATGTAAAGTTGAGTTGTCACATACAGGAACACAGATTTTGGTCGCATGAGTATCAAACAACTAAGAATAAGACAATGGAGAGAAAGATGAGTTTTAATCTGTGTTCCTTATTAAAAATGTAAAAAAAATAGAAAGACTGAAGCTATATGCAGTTCTCTATCTCCAAGTAGAAGAAAAACTAAAAGTGAAAAATGGAAATTTGACCCTGTTATGTTCTTGTAAAAAACCATCACATATGTCTTGTCAAAAAATAAGTGTAAATCAGTCATGCAACAAGAACATTTTCCCGATAATGATACCCACTCTTATTTCCGTATGAGCTATCTGCCATGCAACATGTAGTCCTTGTTCCTCTTTTATAAAAAATTGAATCTCACTCTAGAAAGAAAATCCCAACTGAGAATTTGCATAATTTTATAGTGTTTTCTGCTTTTGGGGGTGCGGGAGGGGGGGGCGCGGGAGGAGGAGGTGGGGGAGTGTAGGGACAAGCAAAAATTCTCTCGGGAAGTTCATAAGATAAAAGTGATTGTTTCTTTAAAACAGACTTCACTAAGCACACAATATAATAGTAGATGAGAATCCTGACAGAGGACAGATGCAGTGATCAGATTTCTCTATTCCCTTTTTTATATTATTTTATCTTTTACTGGGACCTGCATGTTTCAATGTTTTTTGACACGGCATATTCAATATATTATAAACCTAAAAGGAAATTATTAGAATAGTGAATTGACTGCCTTAACACAACCAGGTTGCTTAAATAGGTATATGAACTAGTTACTATTTACCACAATAAAGTGTACGTAGTAATAAACTAGTGTAGGGATTAAATTTTTCTTCTTCTGCAACAAAAACAACAGGAACACAAGGGATATATATATATATATATATATATATATATATAGAGAGAGAGAGAGAGAGAGAAAAGGTAGTTTTTATCCTACAATTTTGAAAATCCGTTGAACACTACAAATTCTACCCCCTCATAAATAACAAGCACACAACTTACTTGCTTGGACCATGAAGAAGATAGAGTATTTTGCAGTTCCATCCGTTTAGCAGCCAAATCCTTCAACCCTTCTTTCAACTTGACTTCATGATGCTTCTTTTCCTCTATTGAATTGACTAGTCTGTCTAGAAATCTGAATTTTTTCCCAACACCACAATCAATTAACATAGATCAAACACAACAGGATACTACTAAAGAGACAGCAAAAATAAAGCGTGTGACATACTAAATGCTGTTAGTATACTTAATGTGGTTTGTTGAGTAACTTTCAAAATTTAACAAGCATGCGTACAAGCATAAAAAAAAAAAAACAAAAAATTCATCCTCTATATTATATTATAATAATAAAAAAAAAAAAAAAAAAAACACACGACAAAAAAG
>Ga0099822_1002570_pt1 | contig 22711 bp, 10 predicted proteins | sample CowpeawhiteBW_FD_76839 | JGI IMG/M metagenome (GOLD analysis project Ga0099822, IMG submission 76839) | Root nodule microbial communities of legume samples collected from California USA - Cow pea white BW | ecosystem: Host-associated > Plants > Roots > Nodule | place: USA: California | collected... | reverse complement strand
TTTTTAAAAAAATATTTTTAAATTTTATCAACTATGTTTCATTAATATTTGCAAATTTAATAATTGTTTTGGTTCTCATGAAATTTTATTTGGTATTATAATCTAAAATGTAAACAATTATAATTTGTTTTAGGCTTAAATACCTTTTTTGTCCCCATTTTCGTAGTGTTTTGTTGCGGATGGTCCTCATTTTGACAAAATGTTTAAAATGGTCCTCATTTTTACCGAATGTTTAAAATAGTCCTCATTTTCGCAATTCGTGTTTTATTTGGTCCTTTTTTGTGACACTGTTTAAATCAGTAACAGAGCACTATACAGGTGACACTGTTTGTATTACGTTGCATTGGTGTGTGTTAGGTGTACTGTACAGGTGATCTGTTGTTGATTTAAACGGTGTCACAAAAAAGGACCAAATAAAACATGAATTGCGAAAATGAGGACCATTTTAAACATTCGATAAAAATGAGGACCATTTTAAACATTCTGTCAAAGTGAGGACCATCCGCAACAAACACTACGAAAATGAGGACGAAAAAGGTATTTAAGCCTTTATTTTAAAGTATTTGATATCGAAGAAACTACCATCCTTTTAGTATTGAATATTTGATAATATTATGTTTCATTTATCATAATTTTTTATTATTTTATAAATATTAATTAAAATTATGTATAAGTAGTAAGAAAATGGGTATGGGTATGGGTACGAGATTATACCCGTTACCCGGTGGGGATGCGGATGGGATAAAAGTTTGATACCCGTTGGGTTTAGATATGGGTATGGGGATGAATTTTTTTTACGGGGATGGGTATGGGATAGTGAAACCCGTACCCGCCCCGCCCCGTTGCTATCGCTAGTCATTTGTTACCAAAAATGACTAGATCAAACAAAAGTTAATGAAAATTGGAACCTGATTGATCAAAAAAAAATTATTAGGACTTAATTGAAATAACTCAACAAAAATAAAGACCAAATTAGTATTTAAGCCAAAAAAACTATATAAAAATACAAAAGAATGCTATAAAAGTACGGAAAGATGGAAATCATTGAATTGTTTGTTGTATGAGGGTTGTGCTTCTAAGGAAGAAGTGCAAATTCATACTAGTTTAGTATTATGCATCAACTAGGGATACATATGGGTTAGAAGTCATCCTAGAAGTCATATCTTTTGGATGATTGTACTGATATACTTTATACTGTGAATTATTTAATTTCTAAATATTAATTATGAAATATTTTTTTTAGTAGCTTTTGAGTATTAAAATGAAATGTTACAGACAAGATACGAAGATGCTAAAAGAAATAAGGTTAAAATACCTTTTTGGTCCAAATTTTCACCAAGTTTTGTCAAATAAGTTCTAATTTTGTTTTTGTGCTCAAATAGGTCCTATTTTTCATCATTTATGTTCAATTTGGTCCTTTTTTGCTAACACTGTTTAAATTATTAACGACCATGAATACTGACACGTGTCACTTCGTGGTTTTGTTTTTATTTTTAAATTTTTTTAAATGTTCACGTGTCAACCTAGCAGCGTACCACTTGTCAAAGTCAATATTTCATATTCAATTTGGTCTCTATATTCATTACTTTTGTTCAATTGAGTCCCAATATTTGTTAACATGAACCAATTTTGTCCCTTTTCAAATTAAAACCAAATTTAATTTTTATATTGAAATTCACATTTTTTTATTAAATGTTTTTATATAATATGTTAAAATTCACATCATTATAATTTTTATATAAAAATTAAATTTGGTCTCATCTTCGACAATGACAAAATTGGGAAAAATTGAACAAAAATAACAAGTATAGGGACCAAATTGAATATAAAACACCGACTTTGATACATGACACGTTATTGGGTTGATACATGTACATTTTAAAAAAAGGGTTAAATATGTTTTTGGCCTCTTAACTTTCGGTGAATTTTGGAATTAGTCCATTTCGAAACTTTAGACCAATTTAGTTCTTCATTTTTCGAAATACATGAATTTAGTCATTTTAATCAAATTTTGTTAAGTTTATTTGACATTTCAAGCACGTTTCATATTAGTATTTGACTTAACATTAAAGTAAAAATGTGTTAAACAATATAAACAACTCAAATACGACCCTGAAATGCGTACGAAACAGCAAATAAACCCAACAAAATTTGATTAAAATGACTAAATCCACGTATTTTGAGAGATGAATGACTAAATTGGTCTAAAGTTTCGAAATTGACTGATTCTAAAATTCAATGAAAGTTAAGGGACCAAAAACATATTCAACCCTTAAAAAATTAAAAAAATAAAAAAATAAAAAAATAAAAAAAATCACGAAATGACACGTGACAATTATTATTGACCGTTAATGATTTAAATGATGTTAGTAAAAATGACCAAATTGAATAAAATTGATTAAAATTAAGACCTATTTAAACAAAAAATAAAATTAGAACTTATTTAATAAAACTTGACAAAATTGGAAAAAAAAAATATTTTAACCTAGAAATAAATAGAAAGTTGTGGTATGCGATTTGTAGGTCTTCATGTGGAGGTAATTGTTCCCTGTATCCCTTCATTCCTAAAATTGACCATTTTACCTTGACTTCGAGATTATTAATTATGGAACAAACTTTTCAAAATAAGATTTTTAGAATTTTTGGAATAACATTTCCATGATGAAAATTTCCAAAATAGAATATACGGTTTGGTGGCGGTGACGATAACAGTAGAGACAACAATGATAAAAGTGGTTTGGTACAAATAGTGAAGGATATTTAAGTAATTTTCTTGTATTATGGTACATGAAGTAATTTGATGGGTGCAAGAAACAATTGTCTAAGGTGGAAAGGCAAACTCCGGGTCTATGTTGCTCAGAAATGGTTCCGTGTTTTAAGGACGATTTCAAACTACAAATAAAGTTTCCATTCACACTTTTGGGGAAGAAGAGATAACAAATTAAATTGTTTTCTAGATTTATCCTAGCATTGTTCAAGGAGACCAAAATCTCAAAGCAGGGGAGTTTTGAATATAAAATGTTGCAATTCACACATTTTTCAATCACTTTTTTATTATTATTATTATTATTTTTATTTTTTAGCATCTTTATATATATGGTTTCAAAATTCAAAAGATTTGAAGTTTTCATTTAAGTATATAATTTGACATGAGACTGATTATAACCATGATTATAAATTTATAAATAAAACATTTGTTAAAGCAGATTCAAACTTAAGTTCTTAAATATTATTACAATTCCTTTATGTGACCAAATTTTCAGTCAGCTATTTCAAAACTATATATGATATGGAAGTAGGTCATGATTGATATAGTCCTCCGATATGCCCATTTATATATAGAAATAGAAAAATAAAATAGATAAGTTACATGTTTGTATATATACAAAAAAACTAGATAATGTACAGGAAAAACAATTATGATAATACGAGAGTGAAAAAATAAATATAAAATTGAAATACAATTAATTTTTAATGACACAGATAATACAAAGACAAAAATATAATAGATTAAGCATGTTTTAATTATTTGAAGTTCTGATCAATTTACTTATAAGTCATATTAGATATTTGGCCTTCCAAACTAATACGTGATTAACATGTAAATTAACAATATATAACTATTAATGTGACGAAATAGAGAGAAAGCTTATCGAAATTGTCACAACTTGTTCTTAATTAGAATTCTTAAATTTCCTCGTTGCTCTACTTGAAAAAGATGACGTTTTAAAATTTGCGAAACGAGTTCATATAACATAAAAAATGAAATAAATCCTCTTTCTTATATGCATGATCATTACACATTCAAACATGAAAAGTATAAATACTTAATACATTGTTATTATATTCTCAAAACATTTTTTTAGAATGTCTATATTTAAAATAGAACAATTAAAGTACTGTAACCCATTTATACACGACATTTGCATACAGTAATTTTCATACATTAGTTTTAATCAGTTTTAATGAAGATAATTAGGGAACATACCAAATTAAGATACTCTTCCAAAAAATTCCTCTTATTGTTCCATTGGCTCCCTAAGACTAATACAACAAATCTAAGTCCAACTCCCTTTAATTCCCATTTTTGTTCTAGTTCCTTCAAGTTGACTATTGTGTCTCCGTGTTTTCTTGCCTCAACTTGACTAGGGTAGCCACATATGTCTTTAAGTTTACTATGCATGTCCCTGCTACTACTCACACCCTTCTTCCACCCAAATTGTTGTAGACCCCTTTCTAGCACAACTGCTTTCTATTTAAGACTTAGACCCAAGGCTATGGATGTTTTGACGATACAACACTATGATCTCATTGTCGGCGCAATATTGCTCTAGAAAGAGACAATGAGTTCATATTTATGCCTTCATTTGGTATTTAATACTGAATTTTTAATTGAATTTTGTTCTTAAAAAATTGATTTAATTGAGATTTCTTATAATTGGATTTATTGAGCATGAGATACAAACATATGTTAAAAATAACTTTTTAGTTGCATAAATGTTCTTTGGATATTTTGAGGTGTGTTAGTGTAGCTGTAGCTAAGTTGAGCTCATGAAGGTGTAGAAATAAATTGTTTAAAGCTTCATGACACCTTAAAGATAAATTCAAGAATAGGAAATTACAAAATCACAAAAATCCAAACTAAGCATTGCAAGAAAACGGCAAGAAAAACTTGAAAAGTGAAGAAGTTTGGCTAAGCCCAGAAGAGGGAACGAACAACAAAAATTGGACCTTGCGGTTTTCTGTATTTTTTTCTAGGAGAAAGGCTTTGATAATTCATAAATATTTATGATAAAAGATAATTTGGAAAAATATATCTTTAGATATTTATTTGATATTTTTAAATAATTATCTTATTTAATTATATCATAAAATATCAAAAGATAATAACTACTCAATCTTTTTTAAATATGGCAAGATCTTCTTGAATCTTTTTAGATCTCCACAACAAAATAATATATCTTGAAGATATTAGATTATTTAGAAGATAATTGGAGGAGATTATAAGAGGAACAAAATTAGAACTTGAACAAAAATTAAATTGCTGAATAATTAATTAAAGATTTTTTATTAATTATCTTTGATATATCTCAAATTATCAACAAAGGAAATCTTCTAAATATTTTAGAAATTGATAATTATTTGAGAGATATTATATCAAAAGATAAAAGATTTTAGCAACAAAAAATATAAGATTAATTTTAATTGAGAATTTACTTTGATTAAATTTAGAAACTTTCATGTGATTGAATAAATTTTTGCCAATGAGTGAGAATGTACTTTGATTAGAGGTGAAAACTTTAACTAGAATTAATCAAGAATGTACTTCGGTTAATTAGTTTTTTACTTGATTTTAGAGGTAAAAGAATGGACATGATTAAGGATAGTAATATTTAATTGAGAATGTACTTTGGTTAAATTTACTATGATTAATCTACAAAGTTCTTGCTTTTGACTGAGAATTTACTTTAGTTAAAGTGAGAACGCTAACAAATTAATTGAGAATTTACATTGATTAATTTGCAAATCTACAACAATAATTAGTTGAGCAATAACCTTTAGATTACCAATGATGAATCTATTTTGAAAAAACAATGTGTTTTCTGTAGGCAATGGTGGAGTGTATGGAAGAGCCGCAAACAGAGGATTATCTAAGACAACATTAGGTATGACAAGGTCTATGGTGGTGAAAGAAGTGTCAATGGATTCATACAAAAAGAAATATCCTTATGGAAGACAACATCTCGACTATTGAAGACTTGGTGAGTTTCGAGATCATATAACTTGTAAGCCTTTTGGCCAAGAGGATAACCAAGAAAAACACATTTTTGGGCATGAGGAGCAAACTTGTGAGAAACATGAACATTAGTAGCATAAGCAAAACATCCAAAAACTCGAATGTGTGAATAAGAAGAGATTTTACCATATAGACGTTTAAAAGGTGTCTGACGTGATAGAAAAGGCATAGACAACCTATTAATAATATGGACAATAGTGAAAACACATTATGCCCAAAAGTGTAAGGGAAGATGAGCTTGAAAACAAAGAACGCCTACTGACTCAAGGATATATCTATGTTTACGCTCGACAACTCCATTTTGTTGTGGTGTGTAAGTGCAAGAATGTTGGTAAGTTGTTCCTTGTTGGGTAAAAAAGTCTCGCATAGAAAAAAATTCCCTTTCATTGTCAACCCGAATATTGGCTATATTGGTATTAAAATGGGTTTTTACAAAAGAGTAGAAATGGGAAAGGAGATGTTAGGTTCCACTTTTATGATGCATGAAAAAAATTCAAGTGAAGCGAGAAAAATCATCCACAACAGTCAAAAAATACTATGCACCAAAAAGAGAAGGAAATTTATATGATCCCTAAATATCACAATGAAGTAATTCAAAAGGTTTAATGGAAAAAATTGAGTTATTTGGCAAAGGAAGGCGTTTCTGTTTTGCAAGATTACAAACATCACAAATTTTATTTGACTCTAAAGAGAGGTTTAACAAAGGAAGGCGTTTTTGTTTTGCAAGATTACAAACATCACAAATTTTATTTGACTCTAAAGAGAGGTTTAACAAAATTTTAGCCATGAAATCTAATCTAGATGGAGATGGATGTCCTAGTCGTCGATGCCACAAGGTAGTAGAAGTTTTTGAAGGAGGAGATGACTTGGTGACATGGGTTGCGAGTGATGGAATGGAAGTGCATGACTGAATTGATGTCATTACAACCAAGTATAAAGTTCACATTGTTGTTTGTCCAAACCAATTGTCATTCTAGTCATCAAATCCTGTAAAATACACTAGAAGAAAAAAAAGTTATTGAACAATTTAAATCTCTTGTGACTCGACTTACTGACATCAAATCAACTTTGCAAGATGGTACCCCAAACACATTTGTTATAGAAACAATTGGACTTAAAGGTAAAGTTCCAATAAAGATAGTACGAGCCTGGTTACCATTTGGCATAACAACTAGTGGTAAAGAAGTGTTTTCTTTACTGTTGACAAGCAAGGTTGGTGAAGAAATAATGTGATCGGCGGCCCCATTATCAATTATAAGTTTGGGTGGTGACAAACCTGAACGAACATTGCGTCGTTAACCTTAGGATTAGCTAACATAGATGATGCATTATCCTGCATAATAGACAACATCTGTTGAAGTTGTAGTTCAATTAATCCCTTCATTGTGGACTGCAACTATGGCATCACTAGAGTCAATGTGACATTATTTGCTAAAAATTGACTATTCCCATTGGGCTTAGAAGAAGCATTCTGGGTGACTTCATGCCTTGGGTGTTCAGGAGGATAACCGTGTAGTTTCCAACATGTTTCTTTTGTATGATGATCTCTATGACAATGAGAATAGTGCATCGACTTTGATTAGCTGAATTAAAACGAGAAGGAGTACCTTGGTTGCGTTGAACAACAAGGGTTGTTGGTTCATTCTTTTGAACAATCATGGTTGAAGATTCTATTGTGTCACATGTGGTGACCAAATGTCGTTGTTTTTCTTCTTGAATGATGGAAGAATAAACTTATGTAACATCAGACAATGGATTCATTAAGAGAAGTTGGCCACAAATAGCACTATAAGAGTCATTCAAGCTCATAAGAAAATGCATCAATTTGTGCCTTTTATTGTCTGCTCCACAAGTGCAGGTTGCATTACTATAAAAGCATAACTCATCCCATAATTTCTTTAACTTCGTGTAAACAGATGTGACTGTTATTTGATATTGAGCCAAGCAAGCAATGTACCCCTCAATATGAAAAATCTATGGTGCATGACTTTGAGAGAAGCAATTTTGAAGATCTTCCCAAACTTCATAAGTAGTGTTATAGAAAATAACACTATCTACAATATTAGGTGTCAAAGAATTAAAGATCCAAGATAATATCATGTCGTTGCATTTTTTCCATGCTGCATATTCTTCTAGTTTGTCTTTCGCAAAGGGTTCCTTGAGAGTTCCATCAATCAAACCCAATTTGAATTTTGCATTTAAAGAGATGACCATGACTCTACGCCAAGTCGAAAAGTTGTCTTCATCTAGAGGTTTTGAAACTAGGACATTACAAGATGGTTAGAATGATGAAGATAATAAGAACTATTGGAATTTGGTTATTTTCTGTCGTTAGCCATTGATACAAGGATAAGAAAAAAAAATGAATGATTGAGTAGAAGATTGTTCCTACTCCTAATACCATGTAAAGAAAACAAATAAAAAGAATTATCTGTTGTGTTTTATTGAAAGGAAAAACAGAAGTATATACAAGAGAGTATCTATAATTAATATATACAATCCCTACCATTATGATATTATTCCTATAATAATGTAAAAAACGTGAAAAACTGTTATTGTAATTTAGCTATTTTAATAATTAAAATATGTTCTCATGATTTAATTTCTAACAATCTTTAATATCATCTAATAATTAAAATTTTTTCTCATAATCTGGATATGATATATTTCTTTCTTTAACGTTGATGATATATGATATTTCAATTTTCAAAATTAATCTCTAATATAATCTTCACATATTCATCTTTTGATTTTCATTCAAATCTCCAATCCAATAATTTTTTCTTTTAATTCTTGATTCACACTAAAAGGTACTTGATATTGAAAATGTTGATATGATTATCCTTTAACGTTCATGCTTTTTTTTTTCACTAAATAAGTTAAGTTATAATAAACAAACTTAACTTTGTAGTCATAATGTACAAGGATCATTTTGATTTATGTTTTCAGTATTTTCAATTTTTTGTTATCATCAAAACCTTATTATGAATTTCATTTGATATATTTGTCTACTTTGGTTGGAAATGTATGGTTCTAACACTCGTATCATCATGACTCGAGTTGTTACCTAATCGTTATTATCCTTCTTGATAGTTACTTCACAATGTTTTAAAACATTCACTAGGGAAATGGAGCCAATTAAGGTTTGAGAATGTTATAGTAAAAATTTTGTGTTACATCCACAACCAAGCATTTAACTGTGCCAAACTAAAAATTTATTCTGCATTGACTTTCCTTTTCCTAAATAATATCTTATTTTTGTGGTTCCAAATATCCTAGATTATTGCTACCCATACTACCTTTTGTTTTGTTTTTCATTTCGTTTCAATTGATGGATGTTTTGGAAATTTATCCTAGGTTGGTTATCATGCATCGAGCTTAGTCCTACCCACCTGTCACATTATTCTCAAAACTGAATGATATATTCAACAACTGAAAAAAAATAGATGCATTACATTCTCCTCATTTTACTTACATAATACACATAAAGTACTACCAACCTTTACTCCTTTATGACCTAAAATTATCCTTTTGGTATCTTTTCAAATGTATTGTCCACAAAAAATGTTGTGGATATAGAAGAAAATTTAAACTCCATAAAAGTTAATCAAGTTTGTGTTGTAAGGCCCGGGAAAAATAAATAAATATTTATTTAATATATGCGATGACGAGAATCTCTAAGTTAATTAATGTGGAGAGAGAAGATAAAGAATAATACTAGTTCAAGTGATTGTGAGATTACTTATTTTATGAAAAGACTTGAGTTCAAGTCTTGTGTATGACATTGTGGTGTTAATTAATTATTTAATTTGTTTTGCATGGGGATAAGATCTCGTGACTTAATGTATAAGCAAATGTGTGCCTAAAACATTACAATACATGAATTGGTTGGTTGGTTGTGCTTTGACTTAGTATTTGTGAAGGTGTGGGTTTAAACCTTGGTGAACACAAAATAGTTATTCTTATTATTAATTTTATTTTATTTTACCATTATTATTATTATTATTATTTTATTTTACTATTATTATTACAATTACTATCATTTTTATTTTATTTATTTTGATTTTTATTATTTTATTATTTTTATTATTATTATTTTTTTATTATTATATTGTAATTTCATTTTATTTTATTTTATAATTATATTTATTAGTATTATTATTTTATTTTATTTTATTATTATTTTATTATGCTGTTTTTATTATCATTGTTTTGTTTTATTGATGATTTTAATATAATTATTATTGTTTTATTTTATCATTATTATTATTATTATTTTATTATTAATATTACTGTTTTATTATTAGTTTCATTTTATTTTATGATTTTTTTCATTTTCATTATTATTTTTATTTTTTAAAATTTCATTTTATTATTATTATAACTATTATTATTTATTATTATCATTATTATTTATTATTATTGCTTTATTTTATTTTTTAATTTTTAATTTTTTTATGTCATTATTATTATTTTATCGTTTTAGTATTATTGTTTTATTATTATTGTTTCATTTTATTTTATTATTATTTTTTTTTGTATTTTTGATTTTATTATTGTTATTATTATTATTGTTGTTGTTATTATTATCATTATTGTTATTGTTGTTGTTTTTTTTATTATTATCATTATTACTATTTTATTGCCCGTGCGATATTTTGGGATAATGGTTATGTGTTCTTCCTGGTTTGTATATTGTTTGGTTGTGCAAAATTATGTGTTGGGTATAACACTTTGTTTTGATAGTTTTATGTGGATTTATTGTGATTCTTCGGGATGTATAAAAACAAGAATATGATTGTGTTTAATGTATGACCATGTGATATTATGTAGTTGAGTTCAACTTAATGATATGAAGGTGTATTTACTTGTCATGGATGCATGTTTTTCGTGCACTGAGTCTCTTGTGTAAATAGGTCCATTGAAACCTATTCTAGAGTGTCAAATACCAGTAAATTACCAGTTACTGGTGTGGCGTTTGGCGTTTGGCAGAACGGTGTAAACCGCTAGGAGATAGACCACAAAGTGAACTCTAGAGTATAACCCGAGAGTTGGTGCTTGGCGATGGAAGTGGTTTCGCCAGGTAGTGTGTTGTAGAACTGGGCTTGGACCAAAATCCGGTGGGTTGGCGCCCGACGGCTCCAAGTGTTCTGCCAGGTGGTCTAAACCGCGAGTTAACCTAGCGACATGGATGTTGTGCTAGGCGGTTTTGGATGCAGTAATGGATTACGCGAGGGATTCTACATAGCTTTGGATGAAGGTCTGGATGCGATGCTTTGCTGGGGGCCCAGTTACGAGTGTAACTTGTATTGAGATAACATGTGGCCACTCGAGGTTGTAGCCTGGTGGTTTTGGAATTCTAGTGGAGTGTGCGAGATCGTGGCTCGTACGACGGGGTTCCGAAAAATTGCCCTCTTTAGTGTAACTGATTAAGTTTGGTAGTCCGGGGACAACTACGAACTGTAGTTCGTTTTGGGAAACTCCACTTGGTGTCGTGGATTGTGGCTGTGGCAATTTATTCCCGCGTGTGGACTATTAGGTGGTAACATGTAGTCGGAGGGGCGAGTAGACACTCGTGCAAAAAAGATCAATCAGTATACTCATCAAAGGGTGTAGAATCAAGAGGCATCCAGAGGAAGATATGAAAGTTTGGGTCCGAGATTTGAGTATAGTAGAAGTGTTAGGGGTTTTTAATTGTTATTATAATGTACCTTGTAATGCGTTTTTATTTTGAGCTCACCTTATCCGTGTGTGTTTGGCGATGATCATGTAACTCGTTACATGAGAGTAGAAGTTGATGCAGGTGAGCACAAGGATACTTAGAGCCGGAGTGGGGTCAGCATGAGAATTTTTACATGAAATTATTTTATGGGTTATTTTTGTAATCAGTTACTATAAATTGTTTTATATTTATAGGCGTTGAACGCATTTATGAATTTTGTCTTTTAGTGCTTTTAATAAAGTTTGAAATTTTCCTGCGTTTTGGGAAAGAGCTTTGGTTATTAAATACGTTTTATTTTAGCTTCATTTAATTTTATTTGAAATAGTAATATCCGACCAGGATGTTACATGTATTCTTCCCACTTGAATTATTTTGATATATATTATATGAAGGTCTTACTATAAACATTCCTTCCTCATCTTTTTTCCAAACCAAAGCGCCTTCACTTCCTTTTTCAAAATTTTCATTTGTTATAATTTGCATAAATTCCATTTGGTCCGATTCCTACACTACTATGTCCCTCATCCAAATCAAATTTCAAACCCATCTTCTATCTCTCCATCCACTCAACTATCGTATGATTTTTTACTTACGATTTGATATAGTGCACAATCGAGGAAATTTATAACTAAGTGGTATTTGTTCTACCAATTTATCCTCTTAGAACTTGATTTTAATTTTGTACTCCTTTTCTTCCTACAATAGTGTTATCAAACCATGTCTTGTTGTCCAAATTTTTTGAAAAACCTAAGTCACAAGGAGATAAGTCTCAAACATGGAACTTGTGACCCTTATTTAACATATCAGAAATACAACTTATTTATTACTATCCCTTAGATGAAAATCTAAACTCTTGGATATAATGTGTAAATATGGAATATATGTTTATATCCTAAGTATTTTGATCTCAAAAGGTCATTTTCCCTTTTATTTTTTTATTTGTTTTCAATATATGCTTATGATGATAATGTATATATATTTTCCTAAGCATTAGAGATGACAAAGTGGATCACAACCAGTGAGTCGATCCCTTAGCCAACCAAAATTTGGCAGGCTAGGTTGCAGTTTTCAATTCCACAGTCTGCTTTGATTCATCTTGTCTAGTTTGCTCAATTGGTGGACCAAAGACTAGATGCGGTGGACTAGCCCACTAACTTTTTTTTTTAATTAAAATTAATTTTTTTATATTATATTATTTTAAGTATGTAAATATGCATTAATATTATAACTTAAATCGTTAATACTTATAAATTGAATTTCAATTATTAATTATAATAGAGTAAAACATGTAAATATAATAACTATTTTAATTATTCAATTAGTAAAATTAATTAAGTAATTAAAAACTTATAAAATATTTATATAATGTGTATGTAATTATTTTAATTATTCAATTAGTAAAATTAATTAAGTAATTGAAAACTTATAAAATATTTATATAATGTATATGTAATGATTTTAATTATTTTAATTATTAAATTAGTAAAACTAGTTAAGTAATTAAAAACTTATAAATTATTTATATCGTGCGTGCGTGTGAGACTAGTCCGGTCCATCTTGATTTTGTTAGGCCAATGGGATTTTGAACCTTATCCACTTTTATGGGAGATAAATGTTTTAATTAATCTTAGGCCACTTGTACATTGAAGAGTATGCATTAGCTACACCATTATGTATGACTTTTCTATTTTATTGTCATGGTCCTGATAACAAATTACTTGATTTCATAGGCATATCATCATATAGAACTTTATTATAAAAATTTATACTAATAATGTTTCTAACTTAAATTCAACAAATATATATGAACACTAAAAAAAATTGTAACATGTAAATATAAATTAAAATTCTAACATTTAGTGAATCAAATTATATCACATTAGTTAATGCAATAATTATCATTCTAGAATTATATAATTATACCGATAAAAATTGTTATAAGTATAACGTTTTATATAATATTATAATATTGAACAAGCAGTATGATTTAATAATAATATAGTATGATTTAATAATAATATACAAAGTATACACTTACATACATTATTTGAAATATATATCGTAATCAAAATTGACATTATCATTTGGTGGATTATTAATTGAGAATTTCACCGTGAATTTAAGTTCGATATTGAATAGATATAAAAAAGTTGAACACCTATAATATAAATTCATTCTTTTGAGATTTAGAGTGGAAGTTAGAGTTAATCACTTATGCGGAATGGATTCAAATTTTATTAGTGTTGTGTCTCCGTGTTAAATTTATTTTTAAAAAACCTATTAGTGGTATTAATGGAACTTAAATTTAGTTTTAGGTTTGAGTGGTGACAATTCTTTTAAATAAATTGAGCTGAGATTTTATTGATGTTATGTCTTTCCAATAAATTTATAAAAAGATAAATTATTATCATATATAATTAAAAAAAATTAATTTCTATATATAATAACTATTTTAAAAATCATGTATAAAATTATTAGTACATAGTTCACAATATAACATTTTTAAACATTAGAATACATGCATAAGTTTAAAATAAATGTTTGAATAACTTTACTGAAAAATGATTTATTGAAATTCCGTTAATATCCCTGCATACACCACTAAAGTTAAACTCTTTAACGTATATAACAATTCATGCCAAACTATGTATATAACAATTTATGACAAACTATATATTTAATTACACATACCTTTTGTCTTTCCTTTAGCTGTTGTGAAAGAGATTATAGAAATAATTTGGCAATACAGTTTGGTTGCAGAAGACATTCCGGAAAATATGTCTGGTGTTCTTAAACATGGAAACAAAGAAAAAGATGGTGTAAAGGCAATGGGGTTCCCACTTTGCTACAACAAGGTACCATAATTGAACCCACTATCACCTTGTCTTAAGTGTAGTGTGTTTTCTATATGATATGATCCCCACTTGTTTAACCTTGTTAATGATGTTTATATAAAAATTACTACTAATTAAGCAGGTTAACCAAACTTTTCTGACAAAACAGTCCCTGACAATTCCAACTTTGTTCCAGCTGGTTTCACTGTTTTTGTCTGACGGCTGTCTTCCCAGTTATCAGTAATATATGATTGTTAAGTGATTGTGCTGTTTATTACTTTAAGAATTGTGCTTTTTCTAGTTTACTTTTATACAATATTAATTCCTCAGTGGTAGTAGTTTTCTTGTTCTTCTGATGCATGGGTTAATGAATTATAAATTATTGGGATATTAAGTTTATTAATATAATATTGTTAAAGTTAATTACTATTTAAGTGATTTTACACTTTGTAATTTCATTACACTTTTATCTTTTATCTTTAGAAAACGTTTCAAAGAATTATGAGAAAAAAGGTGTATTTAATACTTTTAGACGTGTCTTAAATTATGCTAGACTATTTGAATATAAATTTAGTGTTATTCTGTTAGATTAATTAGATGTGCACTTTAATAAATAATTAGTGTTATTCTGTTAGCTTAATTAGATTAGCATGGGGAGTAACAACATCGTTCCCAAGAAGAAGGGGGTGTCCACTGATCAACATAAAACACCTTAACCTGATGCCACGGAACCCAAGGTAATTTTTTTTAAAACTTTTTGGCTAATAAAAAAGTTTAATGCATGCAAAAAATAGTGTTATAAGTGAATAAATAATTTAATTTATAAGTTTAGCAGATATATATTTAAATATTTATGTACACAAACTTAGTAATTGGTGTCTCTTGATAAATATAACTAATTTTGTCTATAGATTAGTGTTATTTTGTTCTTATGAATTTTGTTACAATCAACTGAGTTAAAATTTTGTTAACAAACTTGGAATGAATATAAACCATAGGAACTATCTTTGGAAATTCCCAAAGTGAGACAAGTTCGGTCAACAAAAATAGGATAGAGTAGAAATTTTTAGTCGAAGAGAATATTTTTAAGTGCATTTGCCGACTCTAAAGTAGATGTGCGCTTTAATAGATATCCACTAAGATTATTTCAATTATTCGTTCATTAACATGGTGGATATAGGTTTAGGTCAATCATCACACATGTATTGTCCGCTTGGCGTATTAAGGGTAGAAGGAGAGAAGAGTATTTAAATTGTCTTTGGTCTCGATCAACTTTAAGTGATATATGACTATTGAGCATAATAGAAACATAAACCTCCAATCGAGGTTTAAAGGGAATGACAAATCATTCCCAATGAAGGGTTTAAGGGACTGATGGTTCATTGTAGAACCTTGTTATTGGTTCATAGTGGGTGCCAATGTTCTTATCCTATCCAAAGTGTGGACCTTTGTATAGGTGACAAGATCCTATTGGTGGTTTGAACGCTCCTGATTGCTGGAATCAAATCCCTTATTGTTCAAAGCGAAAGATCCACCTGCAAAAGACTCTTCGATGCTAAAGTCATTAAGAGAGTTTTGGATCTTTATGAATAAAAGATAGAGTATGAGATAATTTTCTGTCTTTCATTGTGAAATACTATGTGTATTTATAGGGTTTATGAGCCCTATAAGGTTTGTTGTAAGAACTGATAATATCAAAAGAATATCAAATAATATCAACAAATATAACGACTTCCATATATATAATAATTAGCGGGATAATAACAATAATCTGATACCTTACCTAATATACCAAATATTTTGTAAATATATGGTATTGAGAAATATAACAACGTAATCAAATTGTTGAGATTTGGTCACATATACGGTTAATATGTGAATATTTGCACTAACAAATGCACTAACAAATGTATCATAGAATGTATTCGAACCACTTTAGGTTAGTAAAGTTAAATGAGCCTTGTTGGGCCACATCACTTAGCATATTTGTTGGGTCGACTATGTATAGGTATGATGTTCTCTATTGAATAAAATTAAATATATTAAGATTTTCTAAATTTTGCACTATAGAACATAATCTAGTTTGATTATCAAAAAACACATTAAATTGTATTCAATCTTTAGTGTTTGTTCTAGTACAAAATAATTTGAGGGTTTAGGGACTAAAATCATAAAACAAGTTTAAAATTAAAAAGGAAAATCAAGAAGAGAAGAATAGATCAAATTGTTAAAAATTTAAATGATAAAATAAAACAAGATAGAGATATGGATAAAAAGAGATGATCAAGTCATACAATTCTTATAACAAACATTAATAACATAAGATAATGTAAATGAGGAAATGATAGAAACGATTGAGTTCAGTGAAGAATCTTTAAACCTTATAAATACCATGTTAAAATAGTATGGAGTGCTAAAAGATAGTATGGAGAAGAAGACGAAACACCGTTGTATGACCTTTAGTGTTTGTTGTTTGTTTCCCACATGCACTCAGGTGGTATTTATATGTAGAATAGAGACTTATAAATCAATTGTAATTAATCTGATTAAAAAATAATAATAACTAATAATCAATAAAATAAATGAAAAATTTTGTTCAGCATAAACAACATTTACCTCTAAAATTAATATTGCTTAAAACATTTGTAACAATACTATTTTATTTTAATAATTTTTATTTTTTAAATAATAATAATATTTGTTACAATCCCCCACATAATTTAAAAAAAAAACAAAAAATTATGTTATCTTTTAAAACAAAATATTGTATTTTAGCATAAGGAACTATCCGGTTTGAGCCTTACACCTAGTACTTATAAACTTCCACTTGATAAAATGCACATACTTAATTATCTTGAGCTACATCTCTTCTAACCTAGCTTTAGTAAATAACACATACAATATTAGTGTTCATTATAGGTTCTAATATGTGGCTGCACATTAAAACCTTGTGCATGTATCTTGTTTCATAAGTGTCACTTATAGAGGTGATGAGAATAACATAAGGTTTAGATATTGTTTTGTATGACATATAAAATTAAATAGATTTAGGAAGGCGTTAGTTTAAAACATAAAGGGATGAAAAGAATAAGTCAATTTTATCCTTTCAAAATTTCTATTAGCATATATCTTACCCTATTCTTCTTCTACTTTTCCTCATTGTCTCTACCCAAAAGAAAAATCCACATTCTATCTACCTATTCTTTGTAAATCTCAACCTTCAAACTAAACGACTATTGTAAAATTTGTTTGTGTGTAGTGAGAGATTTTTCTTGTGGCAGTTTCTTTTTCCTTATTTCTTTTATTTTCTTTATTTCTCCTTAAAATACCTCATGCATGGTTTATGGTTTACGATTATAGGAAAAATTAGAGTTTCTAGTTTAATTTTAAGGTTTTTGATGACTAAAAATTTGAGTTTTGAAGGTGATTAAGAAATCCCTTTGGTGTTTTAGTTACACCCTTTTCATATTAATTTTTTTTATTATTGCTAAAAGGAAAGTTTAAGGTAGATAATATAAACTTTAATTCAAAATATAAGATGAGTTTACAAATAAGACAGTAGTTGGATGGTAATTTTAACCTATGCATGTAAAAGAATTAAATGAATAAGTGAAGTGTGGAATTTGATAAATTGTGGAGTAAATTTTGTATGGTAGAATTTGGTAATTTGTTGAATAATGGAGTTTTGAATAGTTTTTTGTGACATGCATTTAGATTGAAATCAAAGATTTCGATGAGTTTGATTCTTTTGTGTTTTAGATAGTGTGATGTTGAGTATGGTGACCATTAAGGAAAAGAACATAGTAGATTTCACTAATAATCAAAAGGGATAAATATGTTTGTAGTCCCTAAATTTGTCCATGTCCAAAACTTGATATATTTTGATCCTCAAACATTAAAAATGAATGGATATAATTCTTTTAAACAGTGTTTTAGGGTGACATTTGAGCTAGAACTTGTCAAACGATGTAAAGAGCTCAAACGTTAGCTTGAAATGTCATTTGACATGCAAAAAAACTTTAACACAATTAAGATAGGAGGACTATATTTGTAGATTGCAAGAGGGGAACGGGTGCACAACGAAAATAAGAGGTAGCGGTTGGGCTGTTAGGTGATGGCGCACGATCACTGAAACCAGGGGACAACGCGTGAGTGGGAGAAAGAAGAGAGGAGTGGCTCGCGACTACTAGAAGAGGAAAGGCATCGTGCGAGTGGGAGAAGAAAGTGAGCGAGGGCACGGAAGCAAGTTGTTGGTGGATGATGTGATCATGAATAACTCCACGCCATCTTAAACCTCTAGGAGAATAACTCGAAGCATGAGTCTAGAGTGTGGGCTTTTGAGTCTTTTTTCCATTGAAGTACAATAAGGAATAATGTCAACACAAAAAGAGCAAACACTTATCGCATTTCAAAGACAATTGATGCAGGTTAAGCTAGTTTCTTAGGGCTCACACATGTTTCTAGAAGTGGGATCACACCATATGCATTGCACACATGGTTTAGAGTTTAGGGTTTAGATGAAAATTCGTGATTAACGGCACATGTTAAGTGTAAGACCTGGGGAAATTAAATAATTAAATAAATAATTATTTAATAAATACGGGTAGTAGTAGCCTTTATGACATTAAATGCTAATTTTCATGACATGGAAAAGTACTAGTTCGAGTGGTTGAGAGTACTTGATTGTGTTCAGAGGACTTGAATTTGAGTCCTATGTATGTCAATAGTGTAATTATTTGATTGTATTCTTTTATGATATATTTGAACATGATACATGATTATAAATTCCTAGATTTATAGGAATTATCAAGAAACATGAATTAGCTTAATGGTTGTGCATGAGCTTGGTAATTGCATGGTGATGAGTTCAAATCTTTGTTAAAATAAAATCATAATATATAATTTTTTTTATGCTTGGAGAACGAAATTGGGGAGATAAACATCCAGTGATAGGTTCCACGGATATGGACACATACAAAGAGCTTAATTAAAATTTATTAGCTATTAAGGTCTAATTAAGGTATTGATCGAAATTAATTTCATTTTAATTCACTTATTTTCGTTTAGGGTTGGTAATGTGAGGAAAACTAACCACCAAACTGTACTGAAACACTGCATTGAAAGTGAATTGAAGGGCTAAAGTGTGGGAGACTAGGGGAGGACAACTTAGACTAAGGAAACGACTAGAACGTTTTGGAGCGAGGAATTCAGGTTAAAGGAGTTCCATCTGTTGTTAAATTGTAATTTTCGCATGATCATGTATTGTATGAAATGTTTGAAGTGTATATCTCTGCCATGCTCGAGTTCTTTTCGCGTTTCTGGATTTTTTCAGAAACTGCCTTGCGGCACACGAACTGCCGCCAGGCGACTAAGTGTGTATGCGTGGGTGAGTTGAATGTGGAAAATTGCCTGTGAGTTAAACTTTATATGAAATTGGTATGAAATGAGATCCTAGCGACCGAAATAGAGATTAAACAGAACTAGTAACGAAAACCCTAGTCGCAAACCACTTAGCAACCGAATATATATTTGGTTGCTAAATAGTCACCGAAATTATAGTCGCTAATTGGTCGCTAAAAGGATTGGTCGCGTTTTAAGAAAGTAAAAAATGGCATAGTAAAAGACGACACCTTTAGGAAGTGAAAGAGTGAACTAGGGTTTATGAGAGAGGAGAGACAATTAAGGTTGATTTAACATGTTCACTAACATTGTAATGGGCCAGCCAAATTAGCCCAATATCACACCACTTTGATTATTAAAATTTAATTATTATTAACATTAATATTTTAACTTTGTAAATATTAAATTTAAATAAATAGAAAAAAAATAATTTTACTGAATATATTAAATAATGATTGACAATAATATTATTTCCCAATTCATGCATTCATTAATAATTTTAAATAATTTAACAATAAATCATTTATTTATAATAGAAATTTTATATTATAAAAATATTAATAATTAACAATAATAAAAATCTTCTACCATAAAAGAAAAAGAATTCGTAATAAATATTTTCTATTGAAATTATTTTTGTAAATAAAATTTAAATGAGTTAATTAACTAACATCAAAATTGAATAAATAATAAATATCAATAATTATTTTTATACTATAAACAAAAAAATTGTATAATTAAAATTATTTTTATAAATAAAATTTAAAGGAATTAAATTTTAAAATGAAAATTATTATTATTATATTTTATTTTTTTTAAATATTGAATTCAAATTTACAGAATAAATTTCAAATAAATGCTGATTGAATGAATAATTAAATGCTGACTCAAATGAATGCTAATTTAAAATAAATGCTTATTCAAATAATTTCTATTTATAAAAATTATCATTGTTATTATTAACTAATGCTGATTGAATGACTAAATTAAAATTCAAATAATTGAATAAAAAATTTCCTATAAATGAATTAATTAATAAATACACACAAAAGTTAAAACAGTAATAAAATATCAATAATTAATAATTACTGACGAAAAACGTTTTACATTGTAACTAAGAAAGGAAATTTAGAATAAATATTTTTCTATAATTAAAATTATTTTCATCAATAAATTTAAATAAATTAAATAATTAATTAACACAAAAATTAAACGAGTAATTAATTAATTAACAAAAATAAAATAAAAGGATCAAAAGTTAACGGTAAAGAAAGTAAAAGAAAAATTAACTAAAATAAATATTTCTCTATACGTAAAATTATTTTTATAAATAAAATATAAATGGATGAATTATTTAATTAAAACAAAAGTTAAAATAAATGGATGAATTATAAATAAAATATAAATGGATGAATTATTTTGAGATCTGGATGTTTTTGGAGAAAGTGAAAAGTTTTGGAGGTAGGATTAATTTTTATTTTCATCTTCTTTTGTTTTAATTAGTTTTATTTATAAATTTACTTTTAATAAATAAAACAGTCTGCACTTAGGTGACAATGGTTATGGTGATTGCACTGATGTTAGTGATGGTGATGATGGTGGTGATGGTGGAGGCAATGGTTATGGTGATTGTGCTGATGTTAGTGATGGTGGTGATGGTGGAGGCGGGAAAAAAAAAACTTATGTGTAGTAATAAATTGTAAAAGTAAATAATTTAGTTATTTTATAATTTTTATTAAATATCAATTTAAATTTTTTATCATGTTAGTTTAATCTAATCAAATAATTTTATAAAAAAATATGTATACGACTAAAAATATTCGGTGGCTAAATATCATATTAAATATATTTTATAAAATAAAATTTATTTTGGTCGCTAAATCGGTGGTTAAAACATTACATATTAAAGAATGTTTAGCGACAAAAAATATTCGGTGGCTAAATATCATATTAAATAAATTTGATAAAAAAATTATTTTGGTCGCTAAATCGGTGGCTAAAACATTACATATTAAATAATGTTTAACAACAAAAATTATTCAGTGGCTAAATATCATATTAAATATATTTCATAAAATAAAATTTATTTTTGTCACTAAATCGATGGCTAAAACATTACATATTAAATAATAATTAGCGATCAAAAATATTTGGTGGCTAATTACCATATTAAATATATTTTATAGAATAAGATTTATTTTGGTCGCTAAATCGGTGGTTAAAACATAATATTTAGAGACTAAAAATAGTATGTCGCTGTTTTGGTCGCTATATGAATAAAAGTTATTGTACATTCATCCAATGGCTAAATCGGTGACTATTTGTGATTACTATGAATCAGTGGCTATTTCAGTCACAATTTGCGACTAAATTATTTTGGTGGCTAATATCGGTGGCTAAATTGCATTTTTCTAGTAGTGCTAATCAAAATTACATAAATCAAGAAAACAAACGATGAAAATTCAATTGATATTTTCATGTAGAGTTGATATGCAAAGAGTTACCTTAACTTATTATAAAATAGTTACATTAAATTAAGACTCAAGTGTTTATCTTTAGTGAAGTTTTGCTGACCCGTTTCTTTGGAAAAGTTTTTGAGTCTTCAACTTTTCAATAATGAGTAGGTAAAGGAAGAATGTGTGATGTAATTTCTGAATAATAAGTGTAACATCCCATTTAAATAATAACATAATTAAATGAAATCTTACATAAGATAATATAAAGATTAAATTTTAGGTATTTTAAATTTTTTTATATTATAGATATTAGATAATATATTATAAATATTAGATAATATATTATAAATTAATGATGATTAAATTAAATATTTTATTTTTTTATAAATATAATAATTAATGTTAATAAATAATAAAATATAAAATCAAACATAATAAAGAATAAAGAATAAAAAGATTTATCAAGATGTTTTTATTATTATTTTTCATTATGGTTTGAGCT
>Ga0099822_1002564_pt1 | contig 22732 bp, 15 predicted proteins | sample CowpeawhiteBW_FD_76839 | JGI IMG/M metagenome (GOLD analysis project Ga0099822, IMG submission 76839) | Root nodule microbial communities of legume samples collected from California USA - Cow pea white BW | ecosystem: Host-associated > Plants > Roots > Nodule | place: USA: California | collected... | reverse complement strand
GTTACATCATTAAGAAAGTGTATTTGATGTTTGTAATTCATATTGTAGACCTTGTAGCATTAATTAGATGTATTTGGTCTTAGGTGTGTCTTTTAATCTGTTGAATGATTTTTCAACAGGTTAAAATGTCTCTTTTAGTCAGTTGAATGGTTTTTCAACAGGTTAAAAGGTTGGCTACAATAGTCTTAAACTGCAACAAATTCAATCAGTTGATTTAGTTTTTAATCGACTGATTTCACTTAAGTCAAGTGAAATCAACCGATTGATTTGGAAATTAACCTGTTGAATTTCGTAACAGTTTGACTATAAAAGTTGTGTTTTTCAAAAGAGAGGTAAGTTGATCATTTTTTAGCGTGAATTTGTTCGGAAACTTGTGGAAACTCTCTCCTTTGTGATCATACAGTTTGCAACAGTTGAAGATTGATCTTGGATCAATTCTTGAAGCTTTTGGCTTGGTTTGAAGCTTGGAGAAAGTGGTTTGTGGTAGGCTGGGTTGTGCTACCACTGAGGTTTGATCTTTCTCAAGCTTTGTGTGTGTGCCTGATGGTTTTCCAGGTCTGCAAGAGGGTTCTTGCTATGCTGGTGTGATTCTTTTGTGATTCAAAAGCCTTTTGTAGTGTTTTTGCATATTTTGAAATTGTAAGGGTGGATACTTTGTAAATCTTTTGAAATAGTGCAAAGTCAAGCTTAGGTTGCCTTGATAAACTGGATGTAGCTCAAATTTGAGTGAACCAGTATAAAAATCTCGTGGTTTCCTCTCTTCTCTAACCTTTCTCTCTTGCATTTTCATTTTAAAGTTTCAAGAACTTGTGCTTTAATCATCTTTTTCATGTTTTTGCATGCTTTCATGACATCTACAATACTGAGCATGTTTGTATAATCATTTAGAACTGGTCTTGATCATTCTTGTGCATTGTTCCTGGTTTAAAACTCAAATTTGCATTTCTGCATTTTTCCCAGTATTTCAGTCAATTGTTTTCCTGTTTCAATTGATTGATTATACTAAAACAAAATTTGTTTAGTAAAATCAATTTGTTAACTCTGTTTTTGATCGACTGAAAGTATACTGTCCAACACCTTTTGCATCCTAACTTGGTGATCTAATTGATTCAATTAAAGGTGGTTTTTAGCTTGCAAAGATAGCTTAAATTTTTAAATAGTCAATTCAACCCCCCTTCTTAGCTTTTCAACCATTTCAAAACTAACAATAAGTGAATCACTAAGAAAAATACACCACCCAGTAGTGGATTTTTTATCATTACGATCACCATTCCAATCCGCATCACAATAGGCATGCAAGTCTAAAGATGATGTAGAAGAAAGCAAAAGAGACTAAAATTAAGTGCCTCGAAGATACCTGAGAATACGAAGAACAACACCCCAATGAACTGTCGTTGGAGCTAAAACAATTTGGCTACCAATATGAACAACATGTGCAATGTTTGGACAAGTCATAGTAAGATAAACCAGACTCCCAATAATAGTTCGATATAAAGTATAATCAGTAAAAGGAACACCATTTGATGAAGAATAACGTACACTTGTCTCAAGAGGAGTATTAACAATCTTGTTGTCAATAAGTCGATCACGTTCAAATAGGTTAGCAATATACTTGAACTGAAAGAGAAGATAACCTTTGGAAGTAGAAGCAACATCAATACCCAATAAGTAATGCAATGTTAACATAAATGACTTTGATACATGAAGATTTGGTGAAGATATTACATAATAACTTGGTGAAGATATTGCACAATGTCTTGATGATTGATGAAGACTTGACAAAGTAATACACACTTGAAGAAGTTGTGTGTTAATCAATCTTTAAGCGTCCATAATCTGGCTAATTCGTTAGGATCTTAAAGCTTGAAGATCGAAGATCGAAGCTCGTGAAAATAATGTCTCATCTTCAAATTAGAATTTTGATTATTTCAATAATACAACATTTAATATATTATCATTACATACCATCAAATTTATTATAATTCAAAATATTATCTCTTATCAAACAATTATTTATTTCTCAAATAATAAGACAAAAAAAAGTTCAAAACACATCAAATAAATATAAATTTAAGAAAATACCATCATATTAATAAAAATAAAAATATTCGACATATGATGAACCAAGTTAAAAAATTACATTTCTCGACTAATAGAAACTAGTGAAATTTTCTTTCTCAGGTTCAATGTATTTGTACTAATCTATCGATTGCCTTTCTTTTTATTGGTAAGGAGGAAATTGAATTAGAGGAAAATATAAATAAATATTACGTATAATAAGTTATTTTATTTTATTTAGGCTAAAATACCTTTTTTGTTCTCATTTTCGTAGTGTTTGTTGCAGATAGTCCTCATTTTGACAGAATATTTAAAATGGTCCTCATTTTTACTGAATGTTTAAAATGGTTCTCATTTTCGCAATTCGTGTTTTATTTAGTCTTTTTCTGTGACGCCGTTTAAATCAGTAACGGAGCACTGTACAGGTGGCACTATTTGTATTACGTTGCATTGGGATGTGTTACGTGTACTTGTACAAATGGCTAATTAATGTTAACTTTTTAATTTGGGGGAAATTTTGCAATTAGGGCTTAAGTTGGATTGCAGTCGCGCTGTTCATCGTTGGAGGCGATTTCTTCATATTCGTCTTTCTTGAGCTCGGATTTGCAGAGGAAGCAGCTAATACTTGCCATTTCATCGTTGGATTGCAATCGCGCTCTTTATTTCAATTTTCCAGTTAATCATCATCAACAAGGTAAGTGGGTTTAGAGTTTTCTAGATTGTGTTTGCTCGTGGGTTAGGGTTTCGTAATTCTATTTTGGGGTTTGTTTGTGTTTGGATTGTTGTGATGTTCTGCATGGTTTATAAATTACCACACCTGTACAGTACACGTAACACACTCCGATGCAACATAATACAAACAGTGCCACATGTACAATGCTCTGTTACTGATTTAAATGACGTCACAGAAAAGGACCAAATAAAATATGAATTGCGAAAATGAGGACCATTTTAAACATTCGGTAAAAATGAGGACCATTTTAAACATTCTGTCAAAATGAGGATCATTCACAACAAACACTACAAAAATGAGGACGAAAAAGTTATTTAAGCCTTTATTATTTTGAAAAAGACTAAGAAAACTCAACATTATTTAAATATGAATTCTATTCATAAAATAAAATAATATTTAAAAAAAATCTTTAAAATATAATATTTATCACATGTCAAAACAGAATTTTGTAAGATAATCCGATCAAGTACAAATTCAAGCTGAACTAGATTGAAAAATTGAAAATATTTTAGATTATAAATAAAAATAGATTGGACTCATTAAACCCATAAAGAAGAAATGATGGTTTGTAACTCACTTATTTTTTAAAAAATTAATTTTTTATCTTTAAACAAAAGACATATAATTTTATTGTATTTATTTATATTTTTGAGATCTTTTAAATTTCAATATCTGAAAAAGGAGAAAATTATTTTCTTTCTATAAATTTGAATATTTGAAAGTAATTAAAAATTATTTTTTTACTTTTATACGAGTTAATGAATTAAACTACTTAATCCTTCCATTCGTGATAAGTTAAAATTAATTGTAAAATTTGTGACTTAGTGACCAATAAATTTGATACCCAATTAACTTACTTTGAGATTATAGTATTTATGAATATTTTTATTATATAATTCAATATTTTCATTTGTAGTCGTACTTTCAACTTTACCGGGAATATAAGAAAAGCTGTGAAGTATTAATTATGAGATTTTATTGGTGTAATGACACTTATATTGCTTTTGTAATTACACCAACCCTCGCACGTACATGACAAAAAAAAAGGCACATTAATAAAATAATGAAAAAAAAAAAAACCTTACTCACCTACCTAGTGTTGAAGCCGCGATTTTTACACCAAACGCAGGGCAATCTGGGTATTCCATCTAAAGTTGGCCAACTAAATAATAATTACCATGATTTTTAAAATTCAGTCTTAAAATAAATCGTGCAAAGAGGTTCTAATTGTGGGGCTCACCACCAATTCCCCACCAACCCCCTTCCTCTCCCACTCACTTCCCAAATACTCATTCCTATATTAATTAATTTACACAACTCAATTAATCAATAATCAAACATTTCTTTTCATTTTCACATGTCTTGTATTAATTACTATAATAGTCATAATAAAGTTGCTAAAACATGAATACTCATAAAATATAGTGATAAAAAACATGTAGAGATGAAATAAAAATGTTTGATTATTGTGCATGATTTTGTTGTGGAGAGAGTGAGGAAAGTGGTGGTTAATGAAGGTGTGGAAGAGGAGTGATAGGTAAAGGAAAATGAAGTGTTGTGGAATGAGTATGACCACACTTGTCACTCACATGTGGGTAGCGGATGAAGTAAGAAAGAAAAAGTGCATGCGTTATGGTTGTCTTGTGTAACAAATGAATGACAAAAATACACACCAAACCAAATCCTTTTCTTTTAAATAAATGTCAGCCACCAGTATTATTCTGTTGCTAATCAACAATATAGTGTTCAATTGTAATGAATCAAAATGTCCACAAGAATTCAACTCAATTCAACCTTTGGCTCGAGACAACTTGATTTGACATAAATCTTAAGTCGACTGGATTTGATCTAGACAAGGACTAGCTTAGTTCAACTCGATTCAAGTTGGGCGAGTCCGACTTGTCTTTCAACCACTTGAATTAATACTATTAATTATTTTATCTCTTCACATTAATTGACTTAGGATTTCCTCCCTCACATTTATTAAATAAATATTTATTTATTCATTTAATTTTCCCTTGACCTTACATCAATTTATGGTGACTTGGCACGACCTTTGTCGTAGACCGACTTGACTGAACCTTTGGTCCGGCCCAAGTCTACTCGACATTAGGTTCTACCAACTTGGCTTGACCTTAGATCCGCTCAACTCAACTCAACCTTTGACCCAACCTGACTCGAGTGAACTTTTAACCCATTTGGGTCGACCTCAGCGCAACTTAATTTTGAATTTTTATAAATAAAAAATTTATCCAATCTACATCCAATGCAAATCAAATTAAATAGATCATATTTAAAATCCAAAGATATAAATTTAAATTTAAACATAATACATTTTTGTAAACTTAAAATAATATGAATTTAAACAATTCTAAATTTAATTTAAAAAATGTATACTTTAGAGTAAAGATGTAATAATAGATGTTTCAGACAAAAAGAGGGTTGAAGTTGTTTGTTAGATGGTAAAGGAGTAGAGTTGGTGAAGAGGCTTGAGAAAACTAAGCTTATGATAAAGTTATAAGGAGTTTCATTAAAGTTATGAGTTGTGCTCTAAGTAAGTGTGATGAATTTAAAAGAGTGAAATCAATGAAATGGAATGAGAACAATTTTGAATTGTATGATTTTTTGGGCATGTATTGGTCAGAAGTCATCTTATACTCTGCTAGGTTTACAAACTCACATAGAGTGTCGTAGTCTAGGTGGTGAAAGTTGAAGGATATTCTTATGGCGAGATCAAGGGTAAGACCCTTTGTCTAGCAATGCCATAAGTTAACTTACCTTGTCCAGATGAATTTTATCGGTTTGTTAGGTCAGGTGGAGCCAGAGGCTTTATTACAATCCATTAAGAGGTTTTATGATAGGTGTAAGGCTTCTTATGTCCAAGTCAATGCATAAATCTGGATAATCGAGTCTAACTTATGTTTGTATGTGTTGATGAGATTGCCTTGTGATTTTGGAAATGATGAATCGCTAACTTGAGTGTGATATCTTATTGTGTGGACATTTTATGTATGAAGTTAGATTATGTATGTTTAAAGTTATCTTTAGCTTACCCTCACTTTGTTTGGGCATATCTTCTTTTGCGATGATCACCATTAATTGGTATGAGTAGGAGATGATGCTGGAGTGGATGTACTGCAAGATGTAGTAGAACCTCACATTTTGAATAATAGGATATCAAATCTTTCTTTTGTTCATGTATGATTATTTCTTATAAGATAATTGCGTATACTGTATGTTCAAAATTATGTTAACTTTTTTATATTATAAAACATTTAATGTCTCACTTTAGTGGTTTTATTCAATTAAAATGGAATGTTACATTTTATTGAAATATATATATATATATATATATATATATATATATTTATTAGGTTTGAAAACTTAAAGATTTGTATATGAATTATACAAGTATCGTAGTGAATGTATATTTTATAGTATATATCTACATTTTCTTTACTAGTATAACCATATTAAAGGAATGTTACATTACACTTCACTTAAATATAGAACTAGCTCACATTTCATGTGTAATGGGTATAACTCTAAAATTTGACACACAGGATTACATTTATTTATTTTAAAAAATCAAATTAATAACATTCAAAATACTAAGACAAAGTCTTAAAAAATCATAAATAGAATAAAAAACTATTAAACTCAAATTTAATTAAGTTATCAAATTACTTGACATGCTTATATTACTACATAAAAAGACATTCTTACTAATAATTTTCATTTAAGTTATTAAGAAAATCATATAATTTATATTATATATTGTGAAAGCTATTATTCACCCAAAATCTATATAAATTTTGTGATATAATTTTTAGTATAATTTTAAATGGGTTCACCTATTAAACCATGTGTAGTATATATAGTTATTAATGAATTTAATAGAAAGAGATAGATTTATATCTAACTGAAAATTATTTAAAGTAACTACAAAAATAACTTTATTTTAAAAATAATCATTTTATATAATTTTATAAAATAATAATTTTAATAAACATGTATATAAGGAGAGAGGGATAGAAATAAAAATGCATATACAAGTAATAAAGAAGGAATGTTTATATAGATAACACTTAAACTTTATGTGTGTGGATTGGGGAGAAAACTTTTCATGGTTTCCAAATTTATATACTATAGATAAATAAATTAGAAGTGCTTTTGGACAATTGTGATAAATATCCCTTAGAGAACACACCACCAATCCCACAAATATAAATAAGATTGCATAAGATGCAATAAAATAATATTTTAGAAAATGTTTAGTTTAATTATATCTCAAGGATTTTTTGATGCACATTCAACTTCATAGTTTTTGTAGAAAATGATTATTACATGAAAAAGTAAACCTTACAAAATCACAAAACTAATCGTGCCGACGTTGATGGGTGAAGAAAGAAAGATAAAAGAAAAAGGAACAATGATAGAAATAGTTTCATATTTTAGCTTGCATGCCAGAGTAATGTGACTTTTTCTTTTAATAAAGTACCCAGCATATTCCCTGTGTATTTAATTTGAACTATTTTGTAAATCTTGTAAAAAAAAGCTATTTTTAGATCAACTTACCAAGAAAATTAATTGTACCCAAAAATTAAAAACTTTCTAAATCAACTTATACTGATTAAGAAATGATTATTTGCTTATTTTTTTCTTATAAAGTTTGAATTTGACTTTTATTTCGAGATAATTTGTTGATACAAAATATATAATTTTATAATATAACCCAGTTGAAATTAATGTTTTTTTTTTCTAACACGAATTGTTTAAATAGTAAGGAGTCTAATTCCTTTAAACCAGATTTTGAATAGTGAATAAAAAAAAAGTTGATTATTCAGAACAATTGACCTTAGTGTAACCATGGATACAATAGTCTAATTTTACAAGATTTTTGAAATAAAATTTGATTTGACATTAATAGTTGATTTAACTACAATTTTACAATTTTATTAATTAGATATTTATATATGATAAGAGGTAGAGTTTTCTTAGGCACTCATTATTAAGATTAATTGGAATTTATTGAAAACTATTATTTGAGTTTCACTCCAAAAAGCCAGATTACCTAACCAGAAATGTTTAATTTAATTGTCATCAATAAATCCATCTTAAGTTTATATATACTTCAAAAAATCATTATCTTATTTATGTTTTATAATGTCTGTCAATAATACGATCCTTGATTAATATTAATTAATAGTATCATTTTTTATTTTTAAATAATAACATTTGAGATGTAAAATTACCAGGTAGGTTTACAGTGAGACGTAATCATGGTTTAAAATTTTCAACCAATTCTGCTTAATAAAAAATGTTGGGAAAGTGCGTTTGTGGCTTTTATGGCAAGTTCACAAGACTGCACAGTTTTGTAAATTGTGCATCTCTCACGTTTTCACTGGTTGCTAATAGCCACAAACGCGCTTAGATATAAAATGATTTCTCACCCACAAATTCTTCACCATTCAGCATGTAACAAACACAGCACAGAAAGAAAATAAAAAATAATATATTATCTTTCAAAATTAATTTTGTTAATTGATAATTAATAATAAAATTAATTAATAAGAAGAGCGAAGAAAATGTGAATAGAAAAGATAGAGACTCAGATCTGGCTTGAAATCCCTATAAATAAACCCGTAAACCATTGCTTATACCTCGCACTCTGTTCTCGGCTTCAACTTGCTCCATAGAAGCTAAGAAGAAGCCACAGAGAGAACTGGTCTCCTACACTCACTCTCAAGGTACGAGACTCTCTCCCTCTTAAGCCATGCTATGCCATGCCTTCTTATCACACTCTCTGACTCGATTCCCGTGTGCTGTTACTCTGTTCTCTTCTATCAACCACTTCAATTTTGCTTCCTAATTCTCCTCAGATCTGGACATAAACGTAATGCTCTGTTTCATCCAATGTTTGTGCCAGTCCTAGATCTGCCGATATTTCTTCCCCTAATGCCTAGATCTACTGGATCTGAATCCGTTTTGCTATGATTTCTCTCTTTTGTTGTCATTCTGTCCAAATCTGCTACTTCATTGTATGGAACCGTTGTTGTTATACTAAATCGTGAGGTGTTTTCATGCTAGTGTGAACTTCTCTTAAGTTGTCAAACTCATATGTGTGGATGATGTCTATAGGGGATGAGAATATTGCTTTATAGTCGTCCATGATACTGTCTTATTGTCAGCTTGTTATGATCTACGAGTGTTGTTGTATGTGTCATTATGGAAATGCTTGTTATGATCTACGAGTGTTGTTGCATGTTGCATGTGTCATTACGGAAAATGCTATAACGCCACACACATATATACACACATACACTATCCATTGTCTTCTGTTATTGACCGAAATTTAGTGTAAATCATAAAATTCTGTTTGTTTTGTTTCTCATATATGAGTTTTGCTTATAATTTTGTGTTTTTCGGCAAATTTTAAGTAAGAACTTTTAATGAAGAGTTTTATAGGCAGTGTGGCTCTGGCACTAGATATGAGAAATTATAGCTATGATCTATGAATATTGCAAAATGTGTTATTATGAATATTAGTGCAATGATCTTTGAGTATTGTTGCACGCTTATGGTATTGTCGGTTTTGGAGTGGGTAGAAGTAAGAGCTGATTTGGGTTTTGATCTGTTCTGACAGAACAATGGCATCTCATATCGTCGGATACCCCCGCATGGGTCCCAAGAGGGAGCTCAAGTTCGCTCTCGAATCTTTCTGGGATGGCAAGAGCAGCGCCGAGGATTTGCAGAAGGTAGCTGTTGATCTCAGGGCATCCATCTGGAAGCAGATGGCTTCTGCTGGGATCAAGTATATCCCCAGCAACACTTTCTCTTACTATGATCAGGTGCTTGATGCCACCGCCACCCTCGGTGCCGTCCCACAAAGGTATGGCTGGACCGGTGGTGAGATTGGTTTTGACACCTACTTCTCCATGGCCAGAGGTAATGCTACCGTGCCTGCTATGGAGATGACCAAGTGGTTTGACACCAACTAGTAAGTGATGATGCCTCCTGATGCCCACTGAAATTGCGACTGTTGTGTTATTATGTTGTGTTGTAATGATCTGATTACTGAACTGTTGTGGTTTTGATCCAGCCACTTTATTGTCCCTGAATTGGGACCTGATGTGAACTTCACCTATTCTTCTCACAAGGCTGTTGAGGAATACAAGGAGGCCAAGGCGGTATGTGTTAAAATATAAGGCCATTTGCGTTATCTATCATAGAGAAGCATTGTCTTTTATGAGATGTTATTTAGATCAGGGTGAAATGTGTGAAATGACTATTATCATCGAATATTTGTTTGTCTTTCAGCTTGGAGTTGATACCATTCCTGTCCTCGTTGGCCCAGTCACATACTTGTTGCTCTCTAAGCCTGCCAAGGGTGTGGAGAAATCCTTTAATCTCCTTTCTCTCCTTCCCAAAGTTCTTGCTGTCTACAAGTAAGTCTTAATTTGTCGGGTGTTATTATTTTCTGTGTATATTCATGCTATTTGTCTAACTTGCTTACATGACTAATAAAACAGGGATGTTATTGCTGACCTTAAGGCAGCTGGTGCTTCATGGATTCAATTTGATGAGCCTACCCTTGTCTTGGACCTTGAGTCTCACAAATTGCAAGCATTTACTGATGCATATGCAGAACTTGCACCTGCTTTGTCTGGTTTGAATGTTCTTATTGCGACCTACTTTGCTGACGTCCCAGCTGAGGCATACAAGGTTCTCACATCCCTGAACGGCGTCACTGCATATGGATTTGATTTAGTCCGTGGAACCAAGACTCTTGATTTGATCAAGGGTGGATTTCCAAGTGGAAAATACCTCTTTGCTGGAGTGGTTGATGGAAGGAACATCTGGGCCAATGACCTTGCTTCTTCTCTCGCTACATTACAGGGTCTTGAAGGCGTTGTGGGCAAAGGTATATATTGGGCATGCATTTCACTGTGAATTTTGAGACGCTTTTACGGTCAATATAGTTGTTTGATATATCTATTGTTTAAACTGTATGCAGATAAGCTTGTTGTGTCTACTTCCTCTTCCCTTCTTCACACTGCTGTTGATCTTGTTAATGAGACCAAGTTGGATGATGAGATCAAGTCATGGCTAGCTTTTGCTGCCCAAAAAATTGTTGAAGTTAACGCATTGGCTAAGGCCTTGTCTGGCAACAAGGATGAGGTAATATTACATGCATTAGAATTACTTAAGAAAATTCTGTGTAATGTGGCGTGCCAGTGGTAGGCCAAATATCTAGCATTCGTCATGATTAATTTTGGAACCACGACAATAAATATTGTTTCATCACACAATTCACTAATATCAAATATCTCATGGTTTCATTTTCAGGCTTTCTTCTCTGCTAATGCTGCAGCTCAGGCTTCAAGAAAGTCCTCTCCAAGAGTGACTAATGAGGCTGTTCAGAAGGCTGTGAGTGATTGTACTCTTTATTAATATGGATATGTTGTAAGATGTATTCTGCTGTTACTCATGGCTTCTAATTTTCTTTCCTCTCAGGCTGCTGCATTGAAGGGTTCAGATCATCGCCGTGCAACAAATGTCAGTGCCAGACTGGATGCTCAACAAAAGAAGCTTAACCTTCCAATCCTTCCAACCACCACCATTGGATCCTTCCCTCAGACTGTAGAGCTGAGGAGGGTACGCCGTGAGTTCAAGGCTAACAAGTGAGATGCTGAGACTGCTGATCTTTGCCTTGTTTTCATTTATAATGTGCCTTTCTTTTATTGACCATCATGCTGTTTTCTTCAGGATCTCCGAGGAAGAATATGTTAAGTCAATCAAGGAGGAAATTCACAAAGTTGTTCAACTTCAAGAAGAGCTTGATATTGATGTTTTGGTTCATGGAGAACCAGAGGTCAGCTCTCGTCTCATAATGTCTATATATTAGACTTGAATGTTTCGATATATCCAGCACCACTTTTTGGTGTTGAGCAACCACTCTTGCTAGATTTTCTTTAATTATTGTCACCTCCAACTAATTGTGAAAGCCATTCATTGCAGAGGAATGATATGGTTGAGTACTTCGGCGAGCAGTTGTCAGGGTTTGCCTTCACTGTTAATGGGTGGGTGCAATCCTATGGATCTCGTTGCGTGAAGCCACCAATCATCTATGGTGATGTGAGCCGCCCAAAGCCAATGACTGTCTTCTGGTCATCTGTAGCTCAGAGCTTTACCAAACGCCCAATGAAGGGAATGCTTACCGGCCCTGTTACCATTCTCAACTGGTCCTTTGTTAGAAACGATCAACCTAGGTATGTATAAAGTCCATACCCTTGTAATATGAGTAGCGAGGCGACAATATTCACCAAATTGTTGTTTCTAATTATAGTTTGTGAATCCATCTGCAGATCTGAAACCACCTATCAGATTGCTTTGGCCATCAAGGACGAAGTAGAAGACCTCGAAAAGGCTGGCATTACTGTCATCCAAATCGATGAAGCTGCTTTGAGAGAGGGTCTGCCACTGAGGAAATCGGAGCAAGCTGATTACTTGGACTGGGCCGTTCATTCCTTCAGAATCACCAATGTTGGCGTCCAGGATACCACTCAGGTACTTTTGGATCACCACAAGTCGTCACCCTGGGTTATTATCATTATTTTTCATCCTATTTTGCATCATGTAATAATCAACTTTTCTTATTGACAGATCCACACTCACATGTGCTACTCCAACTTCAACGACATCATCCACTCCATCATTAACATGGATGCCGACGTTATCACCATTGAGAACTCTCGTTCAGATGAGAAGCTCCTCTCAGTGTTCCGTGAAGGTGTGAAGTATGGTGCTGGAATTGGCCCTGGTGTGTACGACATCCACTCCCCAAGAATACCACCAACTGAGGAAATTGCTGACAGAATCAACAAGATGCTTGCAGTGCTGGAGAAGAACATCTTGTGGGTGAACCCCGACTGTGGGCTCAAGACCCGTAAGTACACAGAGGTGAAACCAGCCCTCACAAACATGGTTGCTGCAGCAAAACTCATCCGCAACGAGCTTGCCAAGTGAATGGTATAAGAAAGTAGAATCTCACAAGTCATTGGTTCTGCTTCATATACACCACCAAAGAGAAATTTTCTATATTGGTTGCTTCAATAACTGTGTGTGGAATATTTTAGATGTTTTAGCATATGCTCTATGAGCAATTGATTCTCCCCCTTCCCGTTTCCCTAATATCTGTTGTATTTCTGCGGCTCTGCCGCAATCCTATCGATATGGAATTTTACCAGTTTTGTGCAAATAACATCCAGTATTTCAAAATGCGGCTTTCTAACTGGTTGGATAAAACCTTTTGAACCTTATCGGAGTTTTTTTCTATCTTAAAAGGAAAACTCAAAAATATGTTTTTCAAAATAAGATATAGTTCAAAATTGAAACCTAGATGTGCTATGTATTTCACTGTTGGAACAGTGTTCTCGGCAAGTAAAAACCAATCAATGTCAGGTCATGATTCTGCAACTGAGGGCATTTTACCAAGGCATAGTCGTTACATGGAAGGGGAAAAAAGCAGCAATTTTGGTGCTAAGAAAAAATAAAGTGATAAAATAAAGATAAATTGGAAAGGAAGTATGAAATGTGTTATTTTGTTTTGTTCCGATTACAATTGACTAACAATGTTTCGATATGGTGTAGATATAAAGAGTATCAGGTATTCCCCTTGGACCAAGACAACAATATTGAGCACAAGTTGGAGTTCTTACAACTTCTGTTGATTTGCTCCTTAAATTACCTTAACACATTCGATCTCGGAAATCTTGTTAGCCTTGCCTTTACAGCATTAGGCAATGATCTGAAGGCTAACAAGCTTTTCGAGTACGAGTGTCTTAAAGTAGCGTGATTCACTATCATGTATCATGTATGTTATGTTACATCGTGCTCGATGTTACAAGAGTTGCTAATACAGTTCTTTTTCCGATTTCAATTACTTGGGTTAAATCTCGTTTCCATATTTAATTGATTATTTTCTTCTGATATTCCTGGTACTTTAAATTGTAGTTTTCAATTTGTATAAGTTAGACTTGATTCTTTAATGTGTGTTTCAATAATAGAAAATAACATGATATGAATCTCCATTTTGTAAGTTTGAACACTAAAAAATTTAAAGTAAATTCTGAAGGGCTATAAATTAAAAAAAAGAAGGTAAACATGTTAAACTAAAAGTTATAATGTATACAACATTCATCACACACTCACGGACATTAGTCACGTATAATAAACTGTTTGTCAAATTACTTTACAACAAGTACTAATTAATATTTAATATTCTGATTTAGAATAAGAAATATAATTGTTTAATAAATGATAATGAGTTCATCCTAAAATATATGTTTCTTTTAATGAAATAATATATAATAGATGCTCGTTAAACAAAAAGTTCTTCATAATATTCATTAAAGTAACAAAATATAATTAAGAAATAACCAGCTTATACAACATAAACATACATCTTACTTTCTTATAACTAAATTTATTCCATTTTCCTCTTATTTTTATTTACCTTTTCGTCCGATTACATATCACATCTATCACTTTCAAATAAACATTATATGTAAGGGCATGAAAAGGGTTATTTTGAAGGACCAACAATGATGCGAAAGTCTTCATTTAATGTTAGTTTTACAATCATGATAATCATTGTGACGACTATATCAACAGATAAATTTTACAATTGTGAGAGCAAGAAATGACAATATAAACAAAACCAATTGCTATAAAAGATGAAACTAGCTACGATGCTAACTGTGATGATGTTAAGCCGTAAGACAAATTTAAATAAAAGATTGATATAAGACAATAGATTTATACATTTTCTTCTTTATATATTGTTTAATTTTTTTATCTTTATTTGATATAAGAACTAATTTTATTGATTTTTTTATATATATTATTTATCTTTTAACTTTTTTCTTTCTAGTTAATAATTAATGTGAAATTTACATTTACACTTTCGTAAGTGTAATAACATAGATGAATTGAATGGCTTGGTTCTTATAATTTAAAATTAACAATCCAAAGGTTTTTATTTTTAAAATGGAACCAAATCTGATTTGAAGTTGAATTAAAAAATTAATTGAACTCTTTTAATTCAATATTATTTCAAATTTAAAACATAAAAACAAACTAGGTGAAATATTTCTTTAATAGAAATATATTTCACACAATTATATAAATTATTTGTATAATATTTTGTTTTTTATTTCTCTTACATTATTTATTACATGTAAAAATAGAAATTCATGTATGTTGTACTTCATCGTTATTTTTTATCACATTCTTTTACACTGCCATGAGATGTCCTTGCCAAATAGTTATCATTAGTATTCCTTAATTATCTTGCAGAATTAAGAACATCTGAACATTTCAAGTCTTAAAAGTTTACAAATCCTAAGCCTCAGTTTCAAGCTTTGGTACTTTGCACTAAAGTATACTGGGCAAGCTTTAGCATGCTCTGCACTTCTCATTCAAAAATACTTTACAACAACTAATGAAGGCAATGACAGTAAAAATTTTCAAAATCATCCTCTAAAATAACAGTTCCTCTTTACCAAAAAAGCATAAAGTTAAGCTACAAAATTGGGTAGAATCCAAATTTTACTTTCACCTCAAAACTCCTTCCACATTATTAAGGGCTTTTTTTGCTAACTTGAACTTTTGAGTTAGATCTCTATTGGTTTTCACAACGTACTCCTTTATGAAAAATTCAAGGCCTTGCCTAAGACTTTCAAGGTCAGGAATCACTGCTGCACGTGTGAATATGTTCCATACCAAGTTTTCCGGATACTCCAAAATGGCCTCAAACAGAATGCGGAAATGCATGACCCTTCTTGGTGTCAACAAGGTGATATCATTCAGATCCACAGTCTTCAAAACATTAAGGGAGAGAGTGAAAGAGGCAACCATTTCAGCCACAAATTTTGCCAAGTGCATTGACCTCATAAGAGGCATTGACTCCAGCTCCTTAAGCTGATCCCACAGGCAAAACTGAAAAAACATGCATGGTAAAAGAATATGTCAACTCCTATTATGCACGGATACGATACATGTATCGGATATAACATATCTGATACACCGATATGTTTATTATGAAATAGATGCCAAATGGAGAAATTCAATACCTGTAGAGTGAACTTGTGATTTTTGTCATGCTCGCATAACTTGGAAGCCAGCACTGTATAATACTTGTTAAAAACTTTCTCTTGCAAACAACACTCCACAAGAACACGCATGACATCTCTGTCCTGTATATCATCACAAGAAGGAAAAGCCACACAAATTGAAATGACACATTACTAAGCTGAAAAATAAGGACAAAGGAAATAAAAGCTTACCTGTTTGCCTGGTAATTCCAATCTTAGAAGTTTCTCAAATGCATCAATATAGTCTTCCCCACTCATTATTATACAAAAGATTGCCCTTCTGGCATCTGTGTTCATCTTTTGAGCAGCAGCGAGCTGGAGCATTCTCTGGGTTTCAAGAACATCTTTGTCTATTCTGTTGGCAACTTCTTCAACATTAACTGTTGAAGATGCTGCATCTCCGGACAACCACCACTGGCCCTTCTTGTCAGGATCAAGAAGCTTGCTCCATTTAAGCCCTCTAATCAAAATGTCATCAACTCTTAACTGAAACAAAATTTTAATTTTCTCAGATGACCAAGTAAGCTATCCAGAAAAACAACAAAGGATTGTCTAAGCAGAGCACATCCTACATGTAGCTCAGCTTTCCTTTTATTCTTTATAGATTCAATTAAACAATGTGAAACAAAGGGTTTATTTTGTTTTGAAAAAAACAATGGAACATAACAGGTAATATTTGGGAAAAGAAACTTCAACGATAGACAATGCCACAAAACACAAATTAGAGATTGGGACCTTCTGTAACCACTTCTTAATCCGAGTGTGATGTGCAGAGTCCTCATTTGGTTTTCTTTTGTTATTCTTGATGTCACATATGATTTCAAGCATGAAGTCCATCTACAAGAATTACAAAGTAATCAGAGTTGAACTATTTGTAGAAAAAAAAAAGTAGTTTTCTTTTCTATTTATGATAAAAGAAAGCATGCTCACTCTTTTACTATTTTTCTTTTGACTGTCATCTCCAGAGGAAGCCTTCAACTTTTTTGATGTATCTTGAACGCTAAGAATGAAATCTTTCATGGCAGCTGGATCATCAACCCTTATTTTCATCCCACAACCTATTCAAACAAATACAATAAAAATAAGTCACAGATGGTTCACTCATTGATCTCTTAAAAGGGAAAAGTGCCCATATCACCAGAAATCATTTCAATATTGGTACGTGCTTTAAATGCTCAAGAATACAATGATCTAGCAGTCTGTTAGAGATGAGGATCACCAAGTAACTTCTATATAAACCTCTACCATTTACATACGTGGAAGCTCTAAGCACACACCAAAAACATGGAAGTAAAAATGATAGAACACTTACATTGTAACAACGCCAAAATGATAGAGACATCTGTCTCAGTTAAACGCTTGCTCAGCATGACCAGAAAGTCATATATCAAATCACTGAAAAGCATCACAAGATATATTTTAAGAAAAATGTGGTTAAAATAAGTTCATATCAAATGATTGACGCAATCCAGTTTACCCACCTAGAACAGACTCCAAATATGCATAAATAGGATAAAAGAAGAGTAAGATTCCGCAAGGAGAGATTGTCTTCTTTATTGTACTCATCCTGGCCAGAAAATATATGAAGATTATAACTTTTGTAATTTCTAAAACACTGAGCAAAAGAAGATCTGGAGAAGAAACAAAAACCGGAAAGGGAAACTAATAAAAAAAAATTACAAAATTGGTTTTTAAATTTTAATTTATTTGTTTGCAATTTATACCTCAAAACATTTAGCAAAGGAAGCCAAAAACTTTGCACTGAAGTCAACACCAACCAAACATGCCATCCCAGCAACAAATGCAGCAAAAGTAGCAGCATACCTTGATAAGAAAAAATGTCAGTTACAATGAACACGACAACATAGAATTGTTCGAAAGCTAGACACCACGAAAAATTACAGGAGTTGGGATTGCCATAGGGGAGAACACAGTATTTAGCGGAGGTTCAAGGAAGAAGAATCTAACATATCCAAATACCACACAATACTTTCTGAATCTCTATGCATTCTTTATAAAAATAACAATGCCTCAACCTCGACACCCAAGATTAATTATTCTAAACTAAAGAGACTCCTGCTCAAGTATTTTCAAACATGTTTTCCCTTCTCATCTGGACAAACAATATCCTTAGCCTCTTCCTTTTCCTGTGTCATTATTTTTGTATTTCTTCACATTTCCTGATTGGAGCATCTGAATATAAGGTTTTATCCTATCATTAAAGATTTAAACTAAATTTGATTGAATATCTTCATTTATTTTCTGACCTTCTCCTATAACCAAAATAGAGACGAAAAAATTGCTCTGAACGTAGAAAGCAAAAATAAAAAATAAAAAAATCACGGATTTAGCAACTGCATTGAGGGAGGTAAGAGTAAAATAGAAAGACAAAAATCCTTACTGTTGATTGCCACGAGGACCACCAGAACATGATGCCAAAACTTCCTCAGTCAAGATCTGTGAACCAATACTACGAGCAACAGTCTGCAAAATATTACATCATAGAAGTTAAGTAACTATCATAGCAGTTCCCATTAGTTAATATGATGCTATATGATTCAATTTAAAGCAACACTAGCGAAAAAGTAGTAGAACATATGATTTTACAATGATCACAAATTTTTGTGTGGGAGAAGATAACCAAGGTTTTTCAGAAATAAAAAAATGTGAAACAAAAGGTCTTGGCACTTTACTTCCAAACTAATTCAAACTTGAAATGGCAAACTAGGTCAAATTTCTTTTATAAGATTAATCATTTCATTGTTAGAAATGGGCACGTATGATACTAAAAGGCATCCTCTTTTAATTTAAAACATGTTAAATGCAAAAATTAATAGGAATAAAAAGGAAAAATAAACTTTTTTTAAGACTTCCCAGAATCATTTACATTCTCTTTCTTAACTCTTCTTTTACCTATTTTAAAACAAAATCATATGATGTTTGTTAAAAGAAATCAAACAAGCATTCATTTCAAGACTACTCTATGCCTATGAGTGACATACCTGAAAGATCAAGGACAATTCCCCAGTAACTGACTCAACATTAGATTCAGAAAGCCTGTTAAGAAGCCCTGAAGAAACAAGTTCAAGTAGAAATTAAAATACTCAATGATAAATAGACAGAAATGCAAAAGTCAAAACAAGCCCCACCTCCCTACCTCGCACACGTCTTCGTATTTGAGTATGCTCTTCAGGCTCATTGCCAGCACGAGCTCTCAAGTGAGGCGCAATATATTTCCCTTTGGCTTTCTTTTCCGGAAGTTCAGCAGGAGTGTTACCCAATTTCCCCTCCATTCCACAAGATTCCAAAGGCTTGGACATCCCAACAGCATCATCCTCTTCATTGTCTTCCTGCTGCTCAATTGATGATTTCCTTTTCTTGTGCTTCTTCCTTGAAGGCACACTGTCTGGAACATCATCCAATTCTACATCTTCACTAGAAGTTTGTACATGCTCTGATACATCATCCATTGCTTCCTGTTTCATTCTTTTCCTTGACAACTTGTCCTTCTTACTTGACAAGCTTTTCTTCAATCTATTCACAGGAAATTCATCAATACCAGGAACCTCCCCCTCTCCCATGAAATCAAAAGAAGAAGACATTCCTTCAAGTAATATGTTAAGCCCATCATCCATTCCCCTCAATTTTCCTTCCTTCACCTTTAGCTTCTTGGAAAGCTTCCTTTCCAGTTCTAGATCCTTTTCAGCAGCTATAGAAACATCCTGCATACCAAGCTCCAACATGCTCTTCCTGGAACCTTTGCTAGAACCCTTCTTCACTTTCCTCATTTTCTTTGCAACAGAACCACCCTTTTCTTCCTCTGCCACTACGTGTTCTTCATCTATCTCATGTTTCTTAGAGTAAGACTCTAACTTCCCAGCTTGTGTTTCCTTGACACTAGGACTAACTGATGTATCAGGTGTGTTTTTAGTTTCCATAGCTGAATTACTGCCATGTTTTTTCGTAGCTCTAGATTTCTATAAAACAACAGATTAAAAATAAAATTCGCATTGTTCTGGTAACAGAACAAGACATAAAACTAAAAATAAAACATGATACTATAGAATTACCCGATGAAGGAGCCAGGACTCGTGTTTTGATGCATTCTTTGCCAAGCGGGATTCTTTCCTTCGTTCTCGACGTGATTTCTCTGCGCTTTGTTTATCTGAGACGTAGTTTGTTCAAAAACACACACAAAAAAATTGAAGTTGCTAAGAATTGAATGGAAAAATGAAAAATTAAAATTTTTGAGAGGTTTTAAGGAATGATGGTTACCCATAGTTTGGTTCGGACGTGAAGTAGAGAAAGGGGTGTTTAGAAGAATGGTGGCGCAGTGGGCGTGTGGCGCCGGTGCGGACGGAGAACGGAGAACAATGACTCTGAGAGAAAGAGATGATTATGGGTGGGTTTGAAATTTGGGCAATAGGTCACTTCATTGGGCCTAGAATTGAAGGTCCAATATGAAATAAGGTTAGGGTGAGTTTCGTCTTTTTAATTTTCTAGATGCACCTTCAAAAGTCATCTTGCATTTTTTTTCTTTTTATATTTTCAAAATTTCTAACTAATATTATCTTTTTCTATTTTGATATTCTTGACCAAGATAACTAGCGTATTCATAAGCTATTCCGTATCTATATACGTATTTTTTAAATATACGTGATATTATAATAGGTGATGATAATGTATTGTTATTAAGTTAATATATAGCATAAAATAATATTTATTAAAAATAAAGTGAAGTATATAAAAAAAGATAAGAGAATAACTATTGATAAATAAAGAAAAATATGAGAGTAGAGATAAACGATTTTATACAAAAATTTGTAAAAATAACAGTCAATTTTCAAAAATTTTATAAATAACTATATTTTAAAAGATAAAATCAGTATTTTGAAATGTGGACACAAAAGAGAATTATCTTTATATATTGTTATAGATATTTTTTTTTTCAAAAAACTTATTCTATACCCACAATATCATATTTTTTAATCTTGTGTTCCATAATCCATTAAAAAGTAATTATAAAACATATAATATGAAACAAACAATGTCTTATAAAAGCTTTTGACGAATATAAATGTATTCCATAGTTACTTATTTATTTTTATTAATTAATATTATATTCCATAGTAATTATAAATGTATTCCATATTTTAATATTATGATTTATTTTTATTAATTAATTTTACGAATATAAATGTATTCCATAGTTACTTATTTATTTAACTAGTTTCTATTTTTTTACTTGTTTAAGAAATTGTTTAACTTTATGAAAAAAAATTTTAACAATTTTTAGTATTTTTTGAGATATCATTTTAAGTAATATTTTATATTTTATCTTTGTATATTTACTTACTTATTTTCTCCAAATATCTATTGAATTTTCTTTTTACTCTTTTCTCTTATAGCAGGATTTTATTATGTACTTTTTGGTTCTCGTCTTCCTTTCTTAAAATAATATTTTATTATTTTTTACTTTTTCTAACGTAAGATGAAGTTTTATTATTATTTTTTTCATTATGTTATTGATAATTATATATAGTAAGTTTATTTTATCATGTTAGATATTTTTAATTATACTGTTCCTGTATAGAACAAACAAACAAGATATGTCAGACACAAGTATTACCTTATCCTGGTTCGCCGTCTCCTCAGTAGGCTTCTTCGTAGCTGATATATATCGCTTATGAGTATCTCGAAGTGGTCGGTTTGGACCAGGGAGGGGTTACCTGCATAAGGGACTCCGAAACTCAAGTCAGCTAAATCTCTCAGAAAGTCAAATATGGTGATTAGGGAAGTAATGAATGCATACCTTTAATTCGTGGGGTCCATGCATATTTATAGATTATTAATTATGTCTGGCTAAGTCATGGGCTGGGCCCTTGCTTGGGCTGTAGGTGGGCCTGGGCTCTAGTCCAGGCCCTTAGTTCGATTATTGTGGACCTTGTGAATCTTATTGAAACGTTCTGTTTTTGCCAAGTCCTTGGTTGTTTTCGTGGAGTTATTGGCCTAGGCCGGTTACCCTTTAGCGGTTTAGGCTGCTATTGTTGTTTTGGTTTGTTTGATCAGTGTCGCTTCTTAGCGGTTTAGTCCGAGTACCCTAGCATTTATATGGTAATGGTTATTATTCGGCTAGGCCGACTAGGTGTGGTACACCAGTCCCCCAGTCTTTGTCGATATAGTTATGTCGGTAAAGGATGACAAGTGTTTATTGTTATTCGGCTAGGCCGACTAGGTGTGATACATTATTCTTTATTACATATAAAAATATTGATATTAACAAATGATACATTTAGTTTATTTATTGTTTTAAAAAAAATTTAATATATGCAAACATGACTTTATCACATTTTAGTCACTTTAAAAAATGTCAGTTTTAGATGCTTGACATTTTTTAATTATTTTTTTAGTTATCAGTAACTATTGTCAAAATATTATCAGAAAAGTTAAAAATAGTTGAAAAGTTTTGTGATAGAAAAATTATGTCTCAATTTGTGATAGGGGTGGCAATGCGGGCCGGCCCGCCCCGTTTAGGCCCGCCCCGCATAAGGCCCGCCCCGCCCCGCACATTTTATGCGGGCCGCATACTCTGGCCCGTCCCGCATAAAGGTTGGCCTGCGGGCCCGCGGGCCGGCCCGCTTTTTTTTTTTTAATTTTTTATTTTTTTTATGATAAAACTTTCAATGTTTAAAAATTGGGAAACTTTAAGAAGTTCACAAAATTAAGTAAAGACTTTGGGAAATTAGATGATAAATTGATAATTCAACATTTTCATCATATTCAT
>Ga0099822_1002563_pt1 | contig 22737 bp, 12 predicted proteins | sample CowpeawhiteBW_FD_76839 | JGI IMG/M metagenome (GOLD analysis project Ga0099822, IMG submission 76839) | Root nodule microbial communities of legume samples collected from California USA - Cow pea white BW | ecosystem: Host-associated > Plants > Roots > Nodule | place: USA: California | collected... | reverse complement strand
GTGATGAACAATCGATGTTTGTATAGGTTATGGTGGGGATGTTTGGCCAGTGCAACCAGCTCCAAAGGATCATCCATGGCGGTTCATGCCAAACCATGCCATGACTCCTCATATTTCTGGCACAACCATAGATGCACAGGTACTTATAGTACTTGATTAAGTTCTTTCACTCCGTGTAATGTAACACTGATATTCATAATAATGAAACTTGTGCAGCTACGTTATGCTGCTGGTGTGAAAGACATGTTGGATAGGCACTTCAGGGGTGAAGACTTTCCTCAACAAAACTACATTGTGAAGGAGGGTCAACTCGCAAGCCAATATCGATGAAGTATGAATGTGTTAACGTGGCCTTAGGAACTTCCATTTTTAAGGCTAACATACGAGAAAATAATGATCTAGAGAGCACTCTAATTGCACAATGTTTCTGCTTTGTCTTTGAATTGATAAAAGAAATAAAAGTGTAAGGAACACTCTCAATGTTCCGTGTATTGTTGATTTTGTGTTTTCAAATTTGGATGTGCTACTTGCACTGCAAGAAACTTAGTATGTATTGGATAACAAACGAGTGATTGGAAATTAATCAATAAAAAATGGACCAAGCTTTGATGATCAATTCTTATTAACATTATTTTTAAATTTATCAATCTTATAGAAGCAATATCACTATTTGTACTAAACCAATTAAAAACAGAAAAGAGCAAGGATAATAATAAAAGACTGATTTTTTTTTTTCTTGTATAAGATTGGAAGATTGATGATGTTTGAGGTATCAATTGCTCATATAACTTTTAATATAATTATTGCTCAAGCATATTCAATTATCTTATATTGTTTAATATTCAAAACTCATTTAAATACAAATTTCTCTTTCAATTTAAAATAAGAGTTAATAAACTTATTATTTTCTTATAATAAAATATTGAGTTTGGGAGAAAAATGTTTAGGTACCAAAAGAAGCTACTTGAGGCGAGCCTAGTTTGGGCTTTGATCCGTATAAGTTGGGCTAAAATAGTAACTAGTTACGGGCCAGGAAGCCCAATATGGAAAAAGCAAAATGAAGGAGCGTTGCCTTCAGTCACTTCTTTCAGTTTCTGGCGATACCATGAGTGAAGTGAGCGAAAAAGAGACGAATCCGCCGGCGACAGAGGCGGCGCCACCGTGTCCGACGGTGACGCAGCGGGACCAATGGATGGTAGAATCACAGGTGTTTCAGATTTACCACCTCTTCGCCACCATTCCTCCCAACGCTCAAACCCTCATGTATGTCATTCACTGCAATATCTCTTCTATTCTCTTCATTCTACGTTTTGATTTTCTTTTTCTCAGCGTTTTTTTCTTCTTCTCTCCTCAGGTTGGAGCTGCAACGCGATAATCACGTTCAGTATCTCTCCAAAGGACTTCGCCACCTCAGTTCCGCGTTTTCCGTATTGGACTCAAAGTAACTCTCTCTCTCTCTCTCTCTGTGTTTTGTTGTGCTGTTGGTATCGCAATTTCTTTTATTTCAATTGAATTAAACGTTGCGGTTATGCAGTCGACCGTGGCTGTGCTACTGGATCTTCCACTCCATTGCTTTATTGGGAGAATCCGTCGAAGATGAACTCGAAGATAACACTATCGAATTTCTTAACCGTTGTCAGGTTTTCGACTGTGACTCTGATTCTTATTTTCCTTGCATTGCTTTTTTTTTTCTCTTCTATTATTTGTAAATTGTAAACTAGTATTTTTGGTGACCAAAGATACAAGTTTTATATATAAATTAAATTGCAAACATAAAACTGTTTTCTTTCTATATTAATTAAATTGCAAACAAAATTCATAATTATAAACAAGTAAAGTTGTTCTTAACGAGTTACTATTTCTTTAAAGAGACTAATGAAATTCTATGCAGAGAGGAAAAATATCATAGATTGAAAGGGATATATGGTTAAAAATATCAAATTTCGGATATACATATCAAATGGTAATATACAGCGGGAGAGTGGTTTGAGCCGTTGGGAGTAGTTTGACATGGTATAGAAGGAGACCAGTGTGTGAAATTCTTTCCGTAGGAGAGAAGTATGAAAGTATTGATAATGTCTATCTGAGAGAACCGGAGTGTGAGAACTTCACTTTCCAACTGGTGTATTCTAATTCTAATTTTTAATATAGGAGTAGACAGTTGATGTAAAAAATGAGCTGGTGTTTGGTTTATTCTTTGCTTTCATTTTTCAGTTATGTTTTTGCTAATAGTTACAAATTTACAACATAATTATAGTATTAATTTCCTAGAACCATAAAACCTTGATCTTAGATGGATGAGTTTGATGTATGCAATTAATATGTTTTCTTAGTTTTCTCTTTACTATTGATTGTCTGTCTACCCATTTCATTGCCTGCTTACGTTGGATGCTGGATATATCATGTATGTATACTTATGGCTGAAAAATTACTATTATGCACTATACCACAGTGTATTACCGAGTCTAAACCATTTGTTTTTGTTTTACAAGGCAGGAATATTTTGGACTTTTTACGATTTTGTTGATATATGTACCAAACATGACCTACCTGATTCTTATAAGTTTTAAAATCTTGTGATTTAAGACCGAGTTTCTTGGCTGACCACTTTTTTCCCATTCCGTCCCGTTTCTACCCCCTTATAGATTTCTTCTTTGTATACTAACAGGATCCAGAAGGTGGATATGCTGGAGGACCAGGCCAAGCAAGTGACTATTCTTATCTTTTGTTGATTTCTACTTCATTACTGAGCTATGGTTTCATTGAATTTTATTCTTACCTTCTCCTTCTCCCCTTTCTAACACTTCATCTTATTGTCTCTTGCTTCCACTCTAATGCAATAGAAAACTAATTGTGGTTAGCTATGATGTAAAATATGCTTCTATAACTACGTATAGTATATTGCTTGTGCTTTTGCAAAGGTAAAGAGAACATTACAAAGGGAGTTTATGTTTAGGTTCTACTTCTATTCTTTAGTGTTGGAGAAGAGTAATGAATTATTTATATCCTTGGAATGTTCTCTACAGATGCCTCATATTGCCACAACTTATGCTGCAGTTAATACACTTATTACTTTGGGTGGTCAGAAATCCCTGGCATCAATTAATAGGTGGTCAGTTTATGTGCTCAACGCAAGTTTTTTTATCATATTATGTTCCATTATTTATTTGACGGAGCTAGTTTTTATTTGTGTGGAACTGATTGGTTTGGTACTTTGAACATATTATCCTCAGAGATAAATTGCATGGGTTTCTGCGAAGGATGAAGCAGCCAAATGGGGGGTTCAGGTTTGATATCTTATACATCTCTGTCACTTCAATTAAAAATAAGAAATTATACTGATATCATGTACCCCTTTTTAATTATATCTGATGATAGCTATTCTTTAAATCTTTCATAGAGTAGGATATAACTTTTTGTGGCTTACAATTCCATGTATTTGCTCTCTGCACAAATGCAATGCACCACCATTCACACCTATGAATGGTGACATATTTTATTTTCTTGTGTTTGTGGAGCCCGTGTTGTGCAGAAACCAATCTGCCACCGCACACTTGTCTGAAGGGTGTGAATTCATCTGCTTTTTGAAAGCATTTCTTTAATGCAGTTTATTCTCTTTGTTGTTGAGACATGCAGAGTTGTTTGTGAACCCTTATTTTTCTAATCAATCTTTTCTTTTCAATCATCAAATACTTTATTCAGGATGCATGATGATGGAGAAATTGATGTTCGAGCTTGCTACACTGCAATCTCTGTAAGTTGGTATCTCTCCCTTTATTTACCATGTGCTTGTGTGTGTGAATGCGATTTTACTCTGTATATAACTATACCTAATAGTTCTTATGTCAATGGACATTTCATTTTATTAGATGTGGCTTAGATAGTATATTACCAAGGCAGAATGACAGTGCTAAAAAACAAGCAATTGGCTAAATAAGACCTTTGTACTGCCATTATGGCATACATTATCTTTGTTGTGGTAGGGGCCTTTTAATGTTAGATCTGGTATAAAACAGTATATATGCTGACATAATTAATCTTGTTGGATACAGGTTGCAAGTATTGTGAACATTTTGGATGATGAGCTGATCCAGAATGTTGGAGACTACATTTTAAGGTTAGCTTAGCAATAACTTCAATTTTGGCGCTAAGTCTATCTATATGTTTCCAGCTTGGAGGGAAATGTATAGCATAGAAACTTCTTACAACTTAAATTCGTGACTTTTTTTTCCTTAAGATTAATTCGCAAGCATTCAAAATATGCTTGCATTGAAGCAAACTGTTTTTCTTCATTAATTATGTGTGGCCTCCTATGTGATTTCAAGTACAGCCACTGCTACTAATTGGAAGCTGCATTAGACAAAATGTTATTACTGAATTTTCTCCATTTTCCATTCTTTTGGTGCTCTAAATGGATTATAGCATTAAGAAAACTATTTTATGATTACTTCCTTAACTGTTTCTTGCCTTAAATGGATTGACACTTGTATTGTTTGAAATATGAAAGTCCGAGTAGTCACAATGATGACAGTGGTATGTTATGCCCATGGTTACCAAATTCTCTCCACATTTTAATGCTTTAAAATGCCTTTGGCAATTGTTATATTAAACATTATTTAGATGGCTAATTACTCATCCATATATCCGTGGCTTTATCAGTTCAATGGTCAGCTCAAAATGAAATAATTAATGGGTTCTACTATTGAATGCCTTTAGAATACTGGTTAAGGAATCAAGAAAAAGAAATTTTTGTTCAAAATCATGGTGGGGGTACATTGGAAATCACAGTAGTAGCACATCACCTATCAATAATTTTCTACTTTTTTATTTTTTAACTGGAGTCTCTTAAATGCAATTTTTAACATTATCCATAATATATAAATGGAATTTCATTGTAAATCGTGGTGGGGTTGCATTGGAAATCACAGTAGTAGTGAACTGGTAACACTATCCGTACAATTTTTTCTTTACATTGACAATTGTTAACATTCTCCATAATTAATTACTTGTATAATTGTCATGTAAAGTTATGTAAACAGATGCCTTATAATCTGGTGCTTTTCTGCAGCTGTCAAACATATGAGGGTGGCATTGGAGGTGAGCCTGGTTCTGAGGCTCATGGCGGGTATGTATCATACTCGTTCCCTCACACCCTCCCTTCCTATTATTATACCTCTTCACCAATATAGGTGGAATTAAATAAAACCGAAAGGAGGTATGCAAAACATTCTTATTTTTGGCAATTTGTTTATTAGGTACACCTTCTGTGGATTAGCTGCAATGATTCTGATTGGCGAGGCTAGTCGCTTGGACCTGCCTCGGTTAATTGTAAGAGAATTGTTTCCTTCCTATTTATTAGCTTCCAATTATTCATGTGAACCTTTGAAGCTGCCCACATTTGATGTTAATGATTTAATCATCTGTGGCTTTGCATTAGGACTGGGTGGTATGCCGGCAAGGTAAGGAATGTGGATTCCAGGGAAGAACAAATAAATTAGTGGATGGATGCTATTCCTTTTGGCAGGTGATTGACATTTTACACTTTATAAATCAACCTTTGGAATATAGTTGAATTGAAACTTGAATGTAATCAGGGAGGTGCTGTTGCACTATTGCAAAGATTATATTCAATTATCGACAAACAAATGGAAGAGACCTCGCAGATTTTTAATATATCTAATGTATCTAAAGATAAAGAAAGTTTGGATGGAACCTCTACTCATGCAACTTGCTATGGTATGCATGACTTTAATATTTACATTCTTTCTAATTTCATTTCTCATGATATTAATACTTCTTTAAATTCTAATTCTCGCAGGTACTACTGAATCTGGCTCAACTGATTATAGAAACATTGCTTATAAATTTATTAATGAGTGGAGAGCACAAGAACCACTCTTTCACAGTATTGCTTTACAGCAATATATTCTCTTGTGTGCCCAGGTCTGCAGTTTATCCACTTGTTTGGTATCTTAAATCCTCAGATTTCTAATTTGTCGCTTAAATATGCCTTGCCGAGTCCTTGAAAGCCTGAAATGAGAATTCAATTTTGTATGTTTTCATCTGGTCCACTAATTTGAACATTTGAAATTTTGATCGGTCTTACATTTGTTCTGTAAACGTCCACAGACGGATGACAGTTAGAGATTTTAAATATCCGTGTGAACTTTAACACAACCAAAATCTTAGTTGAATCATTTGATATTTTGCCAAAACAAAAAGGGTATTGAATTAGTTGACTTCATTTTCCTACGGTTGAAAAACGAAGTTTAAGCTTTTGGTAACTGATATTTTTTGCTGATTAGACCATCCTCCATTTTTTGACATTTGACTGATATCCTTTCTTCAACCAATTCTACCTTTCCACTTCCATTACTACATTTCTTTTTAAAATTTGCATTTCTATTTTACATGATGTAGGAGCAAGAAGGTGGACTGAGAGACAAACCAGGTAAACGTAGAGATCATTATCACACATGTTACTGTTTGAGTGGGCTCTCATTGTGCCAATATAGCTGGTCAAAGCACCCGGATTCTCCACCTCTTCCTAAGCTAGTACTGGGCCCCTACTCTAATCTATTAGAACCTATCCATCCCCTTTTTAATGTTGTCTTGGAACGATATCGTGAAGCTCATGAATTCTTCTTTACTGAGTCATGACCACTGATCTGGTCTTTAGCTACCCACAGCTTATCTATCTGTACAATGTAAAATCAGTGTTGTTAAATAGCTACCCTACTGGAGCTGTTGCACAGGAATTTCTGGGATCCATGATTGTGGAATATTGACTTTCCCCCATTATGGATATTCAGCAATTGATGCAATGTAAAATAAATTCATTGGAACATTGCATATAAGTGTAAAAGGGCACTGGATTGCTCGGATTTTGTGTCTGGGTTTTGATGATTATTGATAATTTGATATGTAGTTTCATAGAAGACAAATTGATGTCTACTGTGTTGTGTTCAAAAGAAGAAATCACCATACGGTCTGAGTGTTGTGAACTCATCCAATCCATTGTTTCGTGACTGTGTTTTATTGATTTATTTCTCATTAATTAAAAGCTCAATCGTTTAGATCCTTTTTATATGCAGAAAAGAGTACACAAATACGTTTACTATTTAATTTTTCTCCTTCTGCTACTTCCTTGCCTTTTCGAGTTCACTGATAAACAAATACATTTCATGTTCATTAAATCAAAGTGATCGTCCTAGTCTCGAGGTTCTTTTTCTAGATTTCTCGAAGCTTAATCGATTCACTTTGTAACTTAGATCATGATAAAAACAAATTTTGAGGTAAAATATGTTTTTCGTGATTATAAAATCCTAAAGTTTCATTTTTCGTTCCTAAATATTTTATTTAGATCCTTCAAAACTAAAATGTGGTATTGTGAACGATAACAATATATGGTTATCGTGTTTTCAAGTGGATAAAAATGGGTAGATACGTATAATATTTTGATAGGATTAATTGTTGGTAAAGTATTTTGTGTTAAGAGAAACAAAAGAATTTTAGTTTGAGAGACATGGAGATAAATGATATGAAATAATTGTATCTTTCTTAATTGCCAATAACACTGATTCTTGTTAAAAAAAAATTAAAACTTTTTATGTATTCTCGTTTACGTCCTCCACATTCACATCACCATTAGTCCAGAGATCAAAACATTTTTCATTTTTGAAAGATCTGAATGTACCAAAAGTCTTAGAGTAACAAAAACAAACATTTAAAATTTTGGAAGAACGAAAATCGTATTTCATCCCAAATATATTAAATTTACAATGAGATCAAAAGTTACGTTTAGGTTAAATATTTCCAAAATTCTACCCTAAACACAATTCTATTAGATAGATAGTTGACCTAGTGGTCCAATATTATGGAGTTCATGGCATAAACAATAAATTTGATCCCTTACTTGTGACTTATAGTTATGCTACAAAGTTTAGAATCAATAATATAAACTAACATTTCGTAGAACCCATAAGTTTGAAAGTTTGAAGCAGAAGAAAAGGCACTTGAAAATAAAATTACACATTTCTCAATCACAATTTCGTTGGCTTCATCACTCAAAATGTCAACTTCAGATTTTGGCTCTTACTTATGACCATAGTTATGGTAGAAACTGTTGCAATAATTGGTGTACCTTTAGAAGAAGGAATTGGATATAAAATTTTTGAAGATGATGTTTGAATTCTTTTAGAGCTGAAATTAAAATTTCATTATCTAATTTATTGTATAATTAAAATTCTTAAATCGTGACCCTTATTTTTTTATAAACTAAAATTGTCATTCTTGTGTCTGTGGAATGGTGTTTGATTTGCAAACTGTGAAGAAGAAAAGAAAAGAAAGCAAAGCAGCATTATTGTTTAATTACTTGTTAGAGGTACAAATAGCATTTTAATGGAAGGGCACATTAATGATTTAATTAAGGGCCGGCTTAAGTTTAACTAATATTTTATGCAAAAATGGCATGCATATGCTTTTATGCAATTTCACTTATTCCAAAGGTCAGATTAGAAAATGGTAGTTCTATTCAATATTATTTTTGAGTAATTCTTGACTAGTTTCTAGATAGATTTAAGGCCCTTGAAGTTTCAGTAAAAAAAATATAGAATGAATACAAAACGAGTTAGATTTTATTAGTTATAAAAAAAGAGTTCAAATACGTATAATTTGAAAATATAATTATTAAGTGTGTTAGAAGAAAACTTAAATAGCTAAATTTCTAAAATAATGTTAAAAATTGCATAATTACATAATTTATTTTATAACTAAACATAAAAAAAAACATTTATCACTGAGTTTGAAGAGAAAACTTTTATCTCATTCTTTCCTGTTCTTAAAATCTTTAAATTTATTTTTGAGATAAATTTGTATATGCTTAATGAAATAAGAACGATTTAATCAATTTTTAATTCACCAATTATTATTATCAAAATAAATAATATAATCACACAATTAAACCCTCTACCTAACTGTACTTTCTAACATCATATATAAACAACAAAACCATTTCTCTTTGATTATTTGACATATTCAAGATCAATACTTAAATTGGATCAACCTTACAAAACTTGATACTACTATTTTAGTCATACAATTAATCTTTTCAAAGTACCATATAATTGTCAGATCATCAAAATATATATATATATATATATATATATATAATATATATATATATATATATATATATACTAAAAATCGAAGTATACATGATTGGTAGTTTGATAGGTTAAATAATTAGATAATAATTCTTATTTTTTTTATTTTTACTTTTTATTCTCTGACATGAGTTAGTGTGAGTCATTGATTAATATATTAGTATTTTTTTTTTGAATAACATGAGTTAATGTGAGTCATTGATTAATATATTAATATTTTTTTTTCAAAAAAATCAAATAAGTTATACTAAACCACTTAAAAAAATAAAAGATAAGCTTACCAAAGTAAATCACAATATCATATTCCATTCCTAGATAATTACCATCAACTCACAAAGTGGGATATATATATATATATATATTTATGATCAATCATACAACAAGCATTTTGTGTGAAGAAAGTGTTGTAATTAATCTGAAAAGCACTCTTGAAAACACATTCACCATGCCCACAACCAAAAGTGAAGCTCCATCTCAAGAAAAGAAAGGTGACAGAATGAAAAGGCACTCAGAGAAGACAGAGGAAGAAGAAGAAGAACTAAAACCCTCAAAGAAGAAAGAACAAAGCCACCACCGCCACAACCACAACCACCACCACTCAATTTCAAAACCTCCTTCAGCTCCGACCCTTCAAGACTCCTTCAACAACTCCCACAGCAACCACTCTTTCAGCGACGGTGACCTTCAGATAGTGGCGGCGAGCCACTCTCAGTCCATCAGCGACGATGCCATCAAGGTTGTGAAGGAGGCAGTGAATAAAACTGTGAAGAGTGTGCCAGTGATGGCTGTGGAAAACGTTGAAGAAGGTGCACGTCATCATGCTAATAACAATGGTGACGAGGATGGAGTGTCGAAGAAGAAAGTGAGTAAGTGGTACATTGTTCTGCTGTGTCTCAGAATTGCTGCTTTTGTGTTCTGCAAAATAGCGTTCTCTGTGTTGGCTTCTGATAGAAGGAAAAAAGTGCGTAAAGCACCGTCGAAAAGATGGAACGAATCACCACCAGACACGTGGTATACTTTCACCGTTGAAACACCAGCAACGACTCAACTAGACTCTGATGAACTACATTGGTATGATCTTGAGGAATTCAAGTAAGTTCCACTCTAGTCTCTCTCCCATTCACACAAAAACACACTCATATTATTGTATTTTTGCTTAAGTATATGTCTTCAATTATCTATCACATTAATCAAGTAATGGGGTTTTTGAGTGTATCAAATGAAAGCTTTCTCGTAATTTTAGGGTTAAATATGTTTTTGTCTCTTAACTTTCTTAACTTTATGTGAATTCTGGAATTAGTTCATTTCAAAATTTTGAACCAATTTAGTTCTTCATCTTTCGAAATATATGGATTTAGTGCTTTTAATCAAATTTTGTTAAGTTTATTTGATATTTTCTACGCATCTCAAGATTATATTTGAGTTGTTTATACTGTTTGACACATTTTTGCTTTAATATTAAGTCAAATTCGGTTATGAAACGCGTTTAAAATGTCAAATAAACTTAACAAAATTTGATTAATAGGATTAAATTCACGTATTTCGAAATATAAAAAACTAAATTAGTCTTAAGTTTCAAAATGGACTAATTTCAAAATTCACTTAAAGTTGAGGGACAAAAGACAGGTTTAACCCCGTAATTTTATTATCATTGTTGCTTCAGTTTAGTGCAACTGGCATTAGGTTTTGGTAATCTTTGGGTGTGATTGTGAATCAGGTACTGCTTATCAGTGAATGTGATTGGATTTGTGTATTCAGCATTACAAATATTTGATCTAGGGAAGTACTTCATCACTAAACGACACACAATGAATCCCAAACTACGTGCTTACCTCAACTTTGCTATGGATCAGGTAAATTATTACCAGGGATTCATGGATGATGATGGCATATATTTGATGACATAGTAACTAACAAAGGTGTTGGATGGGTTGAAAAATTTCAGGTGATGGCATATCTTGTATTATCAGCATCATCTTCGGCTGCGACCACAGCACATTATTGGTCAAAGGAAGTTTCAGATGGAGACAAGTTCTTGGAAATTGCCAAGGCATCCGTTGCTTTATCCTTCATTGCGTTTGTGGCCTTTGCATCTACTTCTATTGTTTCAGCTTTCATCTTCTGTAGATTCAACTAGTTTATTGCTCTATATCATAATTATATACATATTCTCATGAAGTGTCTTGTACACAAAAACAGCTGCATGTGTGAACATTGATGAAGTTTTATATCACTTCTGGATAATCAAATGCTTTTCAAAAGTTATGGTGAGATCTTTTTTTTTTTTTTCTGCTTTCTGGTTTAAGATGGAAATGAAATTCTACTAGCACGTTTCAGTTTTGTATACGGGAGCAGAGGAACACACAAGTTTCTCACAGACTATTCAACATTACAGCTTCTGGTTTCAAAATTCAATTTCTCATAATCACCTTATCATTTAACGTGATTAGAAGTAAATGTTCATAGGTTGAAGAATTGATTTTGAATGTAAAATTAATTACAAAATATTTAACAGGTTTTAGGTGTTTGCTTTTAAGTTGAATTTTTCATAATGGCATTAAACTAATTAGTATAACGCGATTTGAACACATTAAGCTAATTATAAAAGTAAATGTACATTTATTTAATTTTACATAGAGACACGATTATTAATTTAACCAACTTCAAATTGATTAATATCAAAATGTTTATACTAAATTTTACTTTTGTCTTACTTTTAAAATCTGACAATAACAACAGATTTCTAAGAGTTTTATCGTAACAATTTCTAAGAGTTTTATCATAAAGTGACGCAGAAATGGAAAATATCCAAAATAACTCTTATAAGAGTAGAGAAATTGGCATGCATGCACACATTCTCTCACTAAAAACTTATATATATTAAACATTAGTTTAAGTATGTATTTACTTAAGTATGTATTTCGTTTAAATTTGTATTTGGAAAGAAAAAATTTTTAGATCAATAACTTTATGACTTTATTTTTAAAAAAAAATTTCACAAGAATTATTTGACTTTATATTTTGATATGTATATAAATAAAATAAAATAAGAAATTTATCTTGTAACATATATATTGTATTTATCGTATATTTTATATTTCTCATATTTTTACAATTTTTACAAATTTTCAACACTTATACTATTTTTTCATAATGTAATTATATGATTTATAATATTCTATATTGTAATATGATTATTAAAATTTTATAAGTCTGCATCCCAATTATATCTTAAAATGCGAATTTAAGTAAATATTTATTGTACGCACAAATAAATACTTAGCTTTGAATGTGCAATGTTATGTTTAGTTCGAATAGAAAAAAAAAGAAAAAATTCAAACTAGAACAATATATTATTTTGGGAGATCAGTGTCTTACCCGTTACATAAAAATGAACATCAACTAACCAAAGAAATTCCAAAACAAGTCTTTCATTTTATAGACCAGCAAACAATATCTTTAGATAAAACTTATTCTTTTGAGAATATCACATAAGTAATAGGAATTATTTTGAAAATCTACCAAACATCCACCATTAACCCGATAACAAACGAAATTTCCAACAAATAAGATAATGAAATGAATTATTAAGATGTAGATTTTAAGTTTAATATTTAACTTTATAAAACTTATTTATAAGATGAAATTTACACTTTTATATATATATATATATATATATATATATATATATATATATTATAAACTCGTTTATTTCTAGTTGATACGAATATCTAACTCACCTGTCACATATATCTCGAGTTTACTAAATATTAATGATGGCTTAATAACATGTCACACGATAAACTTGACAAATAACATATCTTTATAGCACAACAAACAACATATGTTATTATAATAAGTTTTGAGTGAAGCTAATTCCATGTTAAAAAGTAAATTTTAAACCTAATTCAATCATACAAAACAAAAATTTCTAACAAATGAGATAATAAAATGAATTTTTAAAAAATATATTTTAAGTTTAATTTAACTCTATAAAAACGGTATTGTAAGATGAGATTTACAATCACTTCTATATTAATGGTGGTTTGATAGAGTGATGCAATGAATCCAATGATAACTAATTTTTCAAATAAGTCGTAACAAACAATGAATGTTATTAAGATAGATATCAAATTATATCAATATCATTTTGAAAAATAAATTTTAAATCTAACTGTTAATCTTACAAATTTATAAATTAAAATTTACTTATTAAATACTTTAAGCCTTTCTTATCTTTAATCTGTATGAAATTGATTAAACATAATAGTAAAAAAGCAAAGAATTGAAAGTGGAGGAAAAATGATAAGAAATTGGGTCGCCTCGATGTTTGAGTCGGTATAATATGGTGGTGCTAAAGAGAAAGCAAAAACGTGAGATGGAGGATCATGTGCGATTCAAACTCGTGTGGTAAAAGAAAGTTTATGGAAAACTAATTACTAATTAATTAACTAAACTGAGATGGGTAATTTATTATCAATAAATAAAATATATATTTATTGGTAATAGATTTTGAATACAGACAGTGAAAAGAAAAAGGACCCAAAGAAAGAACATGGCAAACAGACGAAAAACAGAGATGGGTTTTCAAGAGTTGCAGAAACCCAAAACTCCCACCCAAGAACTTGTGCTACAGATCCCAGGATGCAAAGTTCATCTGATGGGAGAAGGAGAAGCCCTTGAACTGGCTCAAGGGCACTTCACAATCATGAGGGTCATGGAGCAGAACGTGGCACTAGCAACAGTCATAAAAGTCGGAAGCAGTTTTCAGTGGCCCTTGACAAAGGACGAGCCAGTGGTGAAGGTGGATGATCTTCACTATCTCTTCTCTCTGCCTGTGAAAGACGGTGGTGAGCCTCTGAGCTATGGTGTGACCTTTCCGGAACAGTGTTATGGGATCTTGAGGATGCTGGATTCTTTTCTGAAGGATCATTGTTGCTTTTCTTGGTTGGAAAGGAGCAATAAGAGTGACCTTGATTGGGAGGATTTTGCCCCAAGGGTTAAGGATTACAACCACTTTCTTGCCAGGGCCATTGCAGGAGGAACTGGTCAGATTGTTAAGGGTATCTTCATGTGCAGCAATGCTTACACCAACCAGGTTTGGTTTATCTGTTGAATAACACCGGCACTTTACTGGTTTTTCTTTTCATTATGGTTAAAAATGATTTTGAATTGAAATGATTTATGTTTAAATGGGTTCAGTTTAAAAGTAGGTTGATAGCATAACTCAATGCAACTTTTTTCATTCAATGAAAAAAACATTGTCTATGTTGTTTATGAATATGAAATCTTTTGGTGTTTCTCTTATATTACTCCTTAGTTCTTACAATATGAAATTTTGATGTTAGGAAGATTGAGTGAGATTGAAACATCGACTATGTTGTGTTAAAGTCAGATTGAATGTGAGACTTCTTAGTTGTGAGTATGGTGCATCAAGGTCCTTGTTTATGAAAATAATGAAGTATGAGATTCTCAGTCAACAGCTTGGCTTAGAAGAAAAACCTTGGTTTTATAAGGGAAATGTTTATCATCCAACAATTTATAGTTAGAAAGAAAAAAGAGGAAGAATTTGAAATGTATTAGAGATAGAGATAGATAAATACATCAAACTATGTGGTTACAAATTAGAATAAACTGAGGTATATGCTTTGTTCTTTTTCCCCTCATTTGAAAAGAAACAAATAAATCATTATGCTTTTCATCAAAAACCTGTTAAGAAAAGCAGGTCCAAAAAATAGGGGAAGCGATCCAGAATAGTGCTGCGGAAAAGAACAATGCCAACATGGTCAGACAAAGTATGAACAAGAGGAATGATGCCACAAAGAACAGTGGAATGAACGAAAACCTCAAACGGTATTGAAACATGTGATGAGATTGATTTATACTATGTCATGAGTTCATGTTTAAGGATTAGAGTATTGACTATAAGAACTTTTCATTTTCATATATGTACAATTACAAACTAAGTTGGATTACTTTTCATGTTTGCAATCTAGTGTTAGAGAGCTGACAAACATGACAGAAAACTTAACCAAATCTTTGCTTGATGGTGTTGCAACAATGAGTGGATCAGTGATGACTCGTGTGCTTAAATCCCAACCAGGACAGGCATTCCTAAAGATGCTCCCTAGAGAGGTGCCATTGGCTTCCCTTGATTCAGTCAGTAAGTAACACTTCTCATATACCAACCTTATTGTTGTTGTATTGGATACACTACTTATGAAGCTTATCTCATTCTTTTAAACAAGCACCATCAACTTGATCTCTGTTTTTAATGGCAGAAAGAGTCTTTGAAGCAGCTGAAGCTGCTGAAAAACAAACCTTTTCTGCCACCTCCAAAGCTGCAACCAGAATGGTTTCAAACCGGTAATATTACTATTATTATTATGTTTCTTGAAATAAAATAGCCAAAATTTATTGTTGAACCACATATTGATAATATTTATGCCTGAAATTGAACTCTAAGTAACTTGGACAAGACTTTTTCTCCATTGTGATGATGACTTAACTACACCTTGAACCTTTTAGTTTTGAACAGTTTAAATAGAAAAACAAACACACCCTATGATTAACACCTATGTTGTGGATATATAAATGTAACCTTAGGTAAAATGGGTGGTTTGGCAACAGGTTTGGGGAAGAAGCAGGAGAGGCTACTGAGCATGTGTTGGCAAGTGCAGGACATGCTGTTAACACTGTTAGGAATGTCTCTGTGATTCGGAAAGCCATCATTCCAGCCACTTCTTCAAATGCTGCTGGAGCACTCAAAAATTTTGCCAGGAAAAGAAAGGCTTCATTATAAAATCTAACCATGTTGCTTTCTGTTTCACAGATGAATTGAAAAGCCAAACATAACTATATATATCTATAATCCTTTTTTAGTTGTTTTATGAATATACTTTTTATAATAGGCACAGAAGAACCAAACTATGTGAAGTGAAGTGTTTACATGAAAAAACAACCAATGTTAGTAAGAGAGCATCATATATAGTAAAATCATTCTAAAGTCTTTAGTACTATATTAGTAACTTGATATCTGTTATTAATTTAAGGGTTAAGTACGTTTTTAGTTCCTGAACTGTAGTCAAAAATTGGAATTCGTCCTTGGTCAAAACTTTGATAAATTTTGGTCCTTACTCAAACTTTAAAAATGAATGAATAGAGTCCTTTTAACTCAATTTTCAACTGTTTATGCCATTTGACACATTCTTAGCTCAATATTTATTGAGAAATGCGTTCGAAACCTAAATAAAAGTTAACAAAATTGGGTTAAAAGAATTATATTCATTCATTTTGAAAATTTAGGTACCAAAATTTATCAAAGTTTCGACCAAGGACAAATTTCAATTTTAGGTCAAAGTTCAAGGATTAAAAACATACCCTTAATTTAATATGGTTCTCATGATATGAAGGGTTATTTATTTATATACTTTTGCTTGCTCTTTGATGGATTTTTTTTTAATCATTAGAATTGTAGGCCATTGGCAGGGGAAAATGTAAAATAAACATTCATTTATAAATTAAAATTATCTGCTATTTATATGAAAAAAGGTGAAATAGCATAAAGTCATTAAGTTGAAAAAAATTGAAAGCAGTTGAACAGGTTCAAGTAGTTTATAGAATAAAGTTTTTTCGTTAATTATTTTTTATTAATAATATGATACTAACATCAGTATCAATTCACAAAAGTGATAATAACATAATCATTATTTTTTTACGATCATAATATTTAATCCTTAAATAAAACATATTTTTTAATATGTTTTAACATGTACTATGCTATTAATTAATTTTATTAAAAAATAAAAATTTATAAACTTATAATAGGTGTCAATAAAGAATGATGTGTCAATTTGATAATGATTTTGATGATATATGAACCTCTTATTGATAATTTATCTTTCCATTACTTATTATTATTTTAATGTTGTCAAAATGTGTTGAAATTTTTCTTTTTTCTTTTTAACATAATAATTAAGTATATAAATGATTATTTCAAATAATGATTATCTTGATGAAAACTGGTTTTCATATGTTTTAGAAATAATTTATTATTTAAGGTAATAATCGATTATATTAAGGGATTTAAAAATTTTCACATTTACATAATTAATTATATTTAAAAAAACAATGGATTAAGTTAAAACATAATGGTTTTTAGATTATATGAAGAACATATTAGTTAGTAATCATAAAACTATTTCAAATTGATTTGAAAAGAAACGTGTTTAAGTTTTTCTAAAAAACAGAAGAAAAATTTTCTTGAAAATTTTACATGTCATCTTGTTTGAACAGAAGGGTTTAAGATTCATAAAATAGGTGATTATATGTAGGTTTTTCATTGTAAAACGGTCACATTTCAGGTGATATTTTTCTTAATATGTGTTGTAGTTCAGTGTTTTCATGATCTTTGGAAATCATGTCGAAGGGTATTTCATGACGGATTTGTTTTGTGAGAAATTCAAATTCAGAATTAAACATTAAATAAATTTAATAAAATTTATTTAAAAATGATTAAAATCAAAATTTTTTAAAGTTTGACAATAAATTTTACAAAATTTAATTAAAATAATTAAATTTACATATTTCAAAAATTTAAAGAAAAACTAATTTTAATTTTTATTAAAAATTAAATAACAAAAATATATTTACCTTGAAATAAATGAATACAAATTTTGAAGATGCTAAATTTATAAAACACCATAAAATTAAAAAGATTTATTTATTTCTATATTATATTAATTTTACTGAGAAAAAATTGGGGAAAAAGGTTTGTGGGGCATGGCTCCCTTTGCACACCCTAATAGGCTCACGCATACAATTATTTCTATATTTATCTTATTTTTATATTTCTATTTGCTTCTTAAAAATGTATTCTATAAAATCTTAAGCAGATAAAGTTTTGGGTTAAATAAATTTTGTTGATTCTTTTGAAAATTAGAATTAGCTTATTTTTTAATTTTTTATCCGATTTAATTCTTCAATTTTAAAATGACGTAAATTTAATTTTTTTAATTTATTTTATATTTCAAACATATTTGATAATAATATTTATCTAAATTATTTATCATATTTAATATATCTTTAATTTAATATTAACTAAAAAACGTATCTAAATATTAAATAAATGTAATAAAATTTAATTAAAATAATTAAATTTATATAATTTTAAAATTTAAAAAATTAATAAAGTTAAAATCTTAAAAAAGACTAATTTTAATTTTAATTCGAAATTAAATAACGAAATCATATATTTAACATATTTAACGTTGACTTTTCTATTTTCTCTGTTGTTATTTGACGTAACAGAACTTTTTTATGTTTTTCGATAGAAATGAACATAATAAGGATAAAGCAATTATCGTCACCAACCATCATTCAGACATTGACATTGACTCCTCTCTTCATGCGTCATACCTTACGTAACATTATACATGCATCTTATTATATACTTTCTTTTCTTAAACTGTTTTTTATGATTTTTTCTCGAGAGAATTTACTAAAAAAGATAATATATATATATATATATATAAATATTAAAATTTTAAGTTAAAAGTACGTAGTATTAATTTTTACATTTATGTTAGAAATATATAATATTTCTCTGAGAAATCTAATTAGAAAAAAATGAAAATACATCAATTTTATTGAACGCACTTTATCTTGTTTAATATATCCCACAGAAATAAAAGTTAGTAAAAAAATGATATAAATATAATAATATATACGATCAGAATAGAAAGAGAAATAAAGAAAAATGCAGTGATGAACAATTTTTTGCAATTCAAAGATGTACAAATATCATTGTTCTTTATTTATCAACTTCACCACATCCAAGAACACTGATCCGTCAAAGAAGATGGGCAAAACATCACGAATCTTGCTGGAAAATCGTCTATGTTGTCCTAAAACATAGCAAACAAAGAAGGTAAAGAGGAAAATGGTTCTTCGTTTCTTTAATTCTGAAATGTGATGATGTCATGACACAAATCATCACTCGGCATAACAAAAGAGAATAATGTATGCAGTTTTCATAAAATATAAATCATGAAAAATAGTTATTGTATGCTATAAATAGCATAGTGTTTTGCATAATCTTCCCATCCTCATCATTCAGTTCTTTTCATCTCATTCACTCCAAACAAACACTCTCAAAGGATCTTCTTATCGATTCTTCACAACACCATGACAAGTATTCCATCTCACATGAAAGCTTGGATCTACTCTGAATATGGAAACATAGAAGAGGTTCTCAAGTTTGATCCTAATGTGCCTACACCACACCTCATGGAAAATCAAGTGCTCATCAAAGTTGTGGCTGCAGCCATTAATCCAGTAGATTATAAGAGAGCTCTTGGTGATTTCAAGGACATTGATTCTCCTTTACCAGTAACTATATATGTTTTTCTTAACCCTGTCTTATTAATTATAGCATAACAGTTTTTGTTGTTTTTTAATCTCGTTTTTTTCATCGTTTTGTGGTGAGAAGACTGCACCAGGGTACGATGTTGCTGGTGTGGTGGTGAAAGTGGGAAATCAAGTGAAGAAATTTGAGGTTGGAGATGAAGTTTATGGTGACATCAATGAGATTACTCTGGACCATCCAAAGAGTATTGGCTCTTTGGCTGAGTATACTGCAGTTGAAGAGAAAGTATTGGCTCACAAACCCTCCAATTTGAGCTTTGCAGAAGCTGCATCCCTTCCTTTAGCCATCATCACTGCTTATCAAGGACTTGAAAGAGTTGAGTTTTCTTCTGGCAAATCTATTCTTGTTCTTGGAGGTGCTGGTGGAGTTGGATCCCTTGTTATTCAGGTTTCTAATTTAAAAAAAAAAAAAATTTTTCTTATGATCATATTTTGGTTTTTTTATAGGAATGGGATAACTTTGCCCTTAATTATAAAAAATGGATAGTTGGCTAATAAATTATATGACAGAGAACATATCTTGCAGATGGGACTAGATTTAAAGTGTTTAAAGTGAAGTTGTTACGTAGGAAAATAATTTCTTAAAAATTTTAAAAGCGAAGTCGTCATTGAGGTTGACGACCTTGATTAAATATTATTTACAAGAGAAACTATCACCGCCAATGATGAGTTCAGTCTAATATAATTACAAAGAAGTTGTCATAACATTTTTGAAACTTTATGAAAAAGTCGTGTACGTGACGACTTACGTTCAAACTCCTGCCTCTGTCATATAATTTATTAGTAACTATCCCATGTTTGTAATTAAAGGACAAAGTTGTCCCATTCCTGTAAAAAAACCTGTTTTCTTCTTTGTACTGATCAGTATAACATTGTATGCTGAATGTGAATGTGTGTTTCATGAGATAGATCGCCAAACATGTGTTTGGTGCATCAAAGATAGCAGCTACTGCTAGTACTGGAAAACTGGAATTGTTGAGAAACTTGGGAGCAGACTTGCCTATAGACTACACAAAAGAGAACTTTGAAGAACTTGCAGAGAAGTTTGATGTGGTGTACGATGCAGTAGGTAAGTTATTTGGATTCATCTTCAGTGTTCAATTTCTTTACATGATCAATTTGTTAACATAATATTGTTGACCCTTCATTTGTAAGATAAGATTTGCATTCCACATTCCAATTATATATTATGAGATGAGTTTATCGATTTTCACCCACTTATATATTACAAAGTAGTAGGACTTTTAACAGAATATATTATGATATTAACACAGGAGAAAGTGAAAGGGCATTGAAGGGTGTTAAAGAAGGTGGTAAAGTTGTGACAATATTGGCACCTGCAACTCCACCAGCTATACCTTTCTTGCTGACTTCTGATGGAGATTTGTTGCAGAAACTGAGACCTTACTTGGAGAGTGGAAAGGTGAAGGCAATGTTGGATCCTAAGAGTCCTTTTCCATTTTCTGAGACAGTGGAAGCATTTTCATATTTGAAGACTAACAGAGCTACTGGGAAAGTGGTTATATATCCCATTCCATAATATGCATGCATGCATGTATTTCCTATTTCAGTGTCTGTGTTGTGATAAATCTCTTAGAGATATCAATGGTTGTTATCTGTGTTGTAAACTTATAACTACACTTTGGAACTTCCTGCATGTGGTATTCTGTTTTGTCAAATAATGATCTGAACATTATGTACTATAATATCTCTTGTGCTTTCTCTTAACGTTAACGGTGTTAAGAATCCAAGTCTGAGTCTAAGTTTCACATTAACTAAAAATAAGAAAGTGAAATACTGTATAAGAATAAAAACTTATAAATACATTGCTTTAAGACTTTGAATTGAGAATGGTGTCAATACCTTATGTGATTGTGTTCAGGTCTCATTGGTGTTGGATCTCCTGATCTCTTTTTAACTACACTTTGGAATTTCCTGCATTAATTATTCTGTTTTGTCAAATAATGATCTGTAACATTATGCAGTATAATATTGTCTTTTGCTTACTCTGTTAATACAACGTACAACCAAATATTTGCTTCTTTTTATATGAATTTAATTTTTAGTTACTCTTCTATCTCTGTGCTTAGAAAAGTTATTTTAATTTCTGTATTAAAAATAGGAGAAAAAATTGTTATTACCGCTCTCACATAATTTAGAAATCGAGCTAAAATGGTTTAAATTTCATCCCTCTTCCATCCTTTGATATTCAAACATAAATTTTAATTAATTTTTACATTTTTAGTTTCTAGTGTGTGAGGTCGACAACTTTTTGTTATTTTATACAATCAATGCAACGATGTATATTATTATTTTATTTCAAAAAATTATTTATATTTTGTATATCAAAAAGGTTCAATAAATAGTTGTTTAAGATAGTTTTTCAAAATACCTTTTTTCTTTTTCTTTTCATTGAATAAGTCCTTAGAGTTTAAACAAGAGGCAATATAGTAGGATAGAACATATTTTAATCATTTATTTGGTATTGGTAGAGATGAAAAAAAAAATCTTAACAATACTAATTAAGAAGATGTTTTTAATAAATATATGGGAATATATGGATATTTAATTACATACTTACTTCTATTTTCTTACGGAAGGAATTAATATCATGTATCTAATTACAAATACTTATTACCAATTTATTAACAAATTATCAATAAAAAAAATATTTATAATTAAAAAATTCTTTATAATTTGACTTCATATATATTTTTATTTTTTTATTTGATCCTATATTTATATTTTAAAAGATTATTTTTTAAATTTATATTTTAGCACAATGTATTTAAATTTGGTTTTTAGAAAATTGAGTAATTTGATTTAAATTCTACTTTCAGATTAAATTTTTATTTAAATTTTAGATAACTTTATTTAATTTTAATAGAATAAAATATAAAAATATCTAAATTAAGGACATAAAAAAATTCACAAATATTGTTTGCCAACAATGAATAATGAGATGGGTTCTTTTAAATGATTAATAATTAAATACTATCGATAGCGATTCAACATCTTGTTATCCTAAATAGGATTCCTAACATATATATATATATATATATATATATATATATATATATATATATATATATATTTTTTTTTTATATATTATTTTTTTTATTATATTTTTTTATTTTTTTTAATCATT
>Ga0099822_1002556_pt1 | contig 22752 bp, 7 predicted proteins | sample CowpeawhiteBW_FD_76839 | JGI IMG/M metagenome (GOLD analysis project Ga0099822, IMG submission 76839) | Root nodule microbial communities of legume samples collected from California USA - Cow pea white BW | ecosystem: Host-associated > Plants > Roots > Nodule | place: USA: California | collected... | reverse complement strand
GATTTCTCTGAATAAACATAAAAAAAACACAAACAATTTTTTTTTTTTTTTAAAAATATATTTTTAATAATATATAAAAATATATATATATATATATATATATATATATATATATATATATATAAATCAGCACGTAATCATTATAATAATATATGTAAATTTCTTTTAACATGTATAAGAATCAAACCGTCTGACCTGAGCGTTTTTATTTCATAGTGTTACGATTGTTATACGCTATTTAATTATAGATTTTGTTATGTTTAGCTCCTACTACTGCCACTGTTACGTACCATCTTACAACAAATGCACTTTGATCCTAATACAAGAAAAATATATATAGGCGAAAAATAACTGGTAGCATTTTTGTTTTCGTGTTTTTGATGGTGTGTCCTTGGACGCTGTTGTGGTTAGGAAATTATGATAGCAGAGGCAGATGCATATATTCCTTTACTCATGTAGCAGCTAGCGGCAAAGTGGCATTGAATTTTCATAGTGACAGTTCAATTATGATGTGTGAGACCTGAAGTGTGGTGTGTGCAGTGGTGGTAGAAGGGAAAGGCTGCAGTGATGGATTAGGATGAACAGGAGAGTGACTGTGCGGGAGAGTAATTACCCCAACAAGTACATGATCATTTTTTTGGAAAATGGGATCATATAAGAACTTCTAAGTATGTGGCCAAAACAATACTCGGGCACGTGAACGGATATTGCGGGATAAGTAGAACTATGATTACCATCTATGTGTTACAGAGAGAAGAGTGGATGATTTTGTTTGTAGTAAGTAACTTCTTACTCATTCAAATAATACACACCTACTACAATACAATCATCTTTCCCTTTATCTATGCCTATCTACCTATGAGGTATACCTAATACCTATCTCTACCTACCTACCTTCCTTCTGATTTTGTGAACTGTGGTGTCTTTCCTTTGCTTTGCGTGTCTCCAATCAACACTACTAGTCTCTACTCTTGTTCTTTGCTTACAAGTGGAAAATTGAATCCCACTTTTTCTGCTCTCAGATTGTTCTTATTGCATGGAGGGTTAAAGGGAATATTCATTCACCATCTCCACTCTCTGTTTAGATTTGATGGGAGATTCTCCCCCTTCTTTTAACTTCTTCGTACCACCTTCCTAACTCTTTTCTCCCACTTTTTTTTTCCCCTCTCTGCATGCACTCAATTCTGGATGCTTGTATGAATCATTTGGATACATGCTACCTATGTCTATTGTTTCTTCAATGATTATTCTCGTATATAAGAATCTCTAAGTTTTGTTCCCTTCAATTCGTTACTCTTTCAGCATCATGCATGCATCAGCAATGGACTATAAAACATCAAATCACCATTTTTTTCATTAGCATTATACCAAACAGAGTTGATAAAAAAAATTATATCAAACAGTACCTTCAAATAAGATCATGACAAGCTACTTTTTTGAAACCCTAATATTTTGTCATCATTTGAAGTAGTTGTGTAATACTTAAAAAATTCTGTATGCTTCCTACACACATGTCTGTATATATATGTATATATGTGTATGATGATAATTAAGCATTTAATGGTGTTGTTTGGTTCTCCTTAATTAGACCTCACGAATGGGACGGGTAGATATTTAAATTTACTTTTGGCATCATGAAAGACAATGAACCACGAACAAGGGAATTCGTACATATGGATACAAAATAATGCATGAAATAGGAGGCTAACACAGTAAATAACCCGTCCTCATGCATTCCTTATATTATATTTATCGAACACACTGTTTTTGGACGACAAATGCTTGTGAAAACAGTGTTGGCAGACTCACACGGAGAAAAATTGTTCAGCACAAAAAATTAACTTTGTTCCATAAGTCAAAACATTGATACTTGTTCTTCCATGCTATTTAAAAAGACACTTACATAGTAAATGATACACTAAATAAGTTCCATGTTCATAGAAGTTCAAGCTCCGTTGTCCTTACGGCGGTGACCCACCAAAGATAGAAAAAAAAATGAAGAGAGAGAAATTGATGCCCGGGACATTCTCTACACGTCAAAAATTTAAAAAATGAACATTTACCATTGCTGAATCGTTTCTTCTCTTATTTAAACAAGTGGTTCTGAGTTAGAAATTTTTTATGCAGCTATCAACCTCTGAATTCCTTAATTAATTGCATGTCTAGAAGAACGTAGCCCGATTTCGAAAGCCAAAGTCAATATATATTGAAATAGATTACATACATAAAAAATGGATTAAAGAAAAGAAATAAAAGCATATACCCGTCTGTTAACTGAAGAAAACAGTGCATTTTGTGGGGCTGAGGGAAAGTAAATCACGGTGTTTAGGCTGCTAAGTTGGGCTTCCAAGACGAAGTTGTAAGCTTTATCGTTTTGGTTAAACTAATATTGATAAAGGTGGAATTTAGTGTGACATATGTTTCACTTGTCGTCATTCAAATATCACAGAGATTCTGTTCTCTCTCTCTCTTTTTTTCAACTTCGTTTTATTTTATGTTAAGAAAGTGATTGATAGTTAAGTAATATTTGAAGTTCTGGGTTAGGATAATTTGAATATAATAATATAAGAATGGGGTGAGGTTGGCTTAGTTGAGCTAACTGCTTGAAATAAATCTGTCCCACGTGGCCAAGCTTTACTAAAGTCGCTTCTCTTGTTCTCATCTCACTCACCTACCCCGTGGGGTGTCACAAAAATCTTTCTTCTCTTCTTCACTTTCTCTAATTTCAAAATTTGAAACACTACCTCTCTCCCTCCCTGTTGCCCTTGTGAACATAATGACCAATGCATATTGCACACCACTTTTCTTTAACTAAAACCACATCATCATTGAATCATTACACCCTTTAAATTCAAAGTGCACGTTCCTTTTCTCTCTCCCTCTAAATAGTAGTCCTCACTGTGCAGAAGATTAGAGAGACAGCGATTTTCCTAAAATAATAGAAGCAAGTATGTAATTTGACTAGAATTGGAGTGAGTGGGACATGGATGTCTGCTTTTATGGCCTGAAACGGACAGAACTTATGAGCCTTCACATTACTTCAGAGGACTATCTTCATATGTAAAAGGACTCATTCTGGGACACACCAATACCACATTCATAAATGACATGTCCCCCACCTCTTCCACTGCAATTATAACTATACTCCTTTTTTTTATTTAGTTTATTATTCATATTATATCTAATCATCTTAATACTTCATATAACTCTTTCATCTTATTGCATTGACCATGTAATAAGACATAGGACCTATTATTATCTTCATCAACTCCATTGATTCTTCTTGCGGTTTACTAACTTTTCAAAATGATGCTCAATAATTAAACAGGTGCTTCAAAAATTGCAATAGTTTGCATGATAAAATAATTATAATCGTATCATATAATTACAAGCTACGTGTATAGTCTCGCATAAATATATAACAAATATTAAAAAAAAGAAGCACTTAATACTAAGTTGGTGTTGATGTGTATCGTTATTTAGCAGAAATAATAGGAACTAACGAAGGACCTAAAGCACATGGTATTAGTTACAATTCAAATTAAAATTTTAAGGAAATCATATTTGTTTACTTTTAGTTTTAACTAACGACTATTTTTGCCACTTTGGTCCTTTTGTTTTTCCTTTTCGCCGTAGTCGCCAATTAGAAAACGTTTTCATATTTGATCCTACCTTCATTGACATTATATATTTAATACACGTAATTAATAATTATAAAATATGATCTTTTTGAATAATGTAAAAATTATGAATTAATTAATCCTATACTTCCTTTAATATTCATCCTCTCCGATCCCTAGCGACAACGTTATTTCCAGATTTTTTTTTTTTATCAGTATGATCAAAGACAACGTTAGCGACAAGATAATTTCCGGTTACAAATATGAACTCCTTCTGATTTATTATCTTATTGGTATTTTGTTTAAAATATCATCTCTATCTATTTTGGGAACATTGCAAAAATATGTTATACATATACACAAACTCTAAATTATTATTTATTTTCCTTATCAATTTAGCAGTTTTTTTTTTTTTAACAATGGAGAGGCAAGTACATATAGGTCAAAAGGGGAATAAACAACTTGGTGCATCAAAGTTTTGAAAGCTTTGTTGTGTATCAAAATATTGAAAATTCAGATTGGCATTTTAATTAATTGAATTAGGTAGTTGGCAATAGTTAGCCACATCTCTGAATATAAAAAGAGATGTCTTGTAAGAACCTTAAATACAGATACATGGAATGATTGTCAGCACAAAAAGGAAGTTTAAACTTTAAAGTTTAAACCCAAAGTAACAAACAATCGTAAAGGAGTGGAATAATTAATCAAACGGTAACTTAAAAGGGTTTTCCATATGTCTTGCAAACTTTTGTGATCATAAAGACTTTACCCAATAATTTGGTACCATTTTGAACCTAAACCACCATATCCACTGGGATTTTCTTTTCCCAAAATAAAAAACATTTGACTAATTTACCTACGTTGGTTTGCTAATCTTTACGAAAGTAGCTGTAAATTAAGAAAGAAAACATGGTACTATTCACGCTACAAAAGTAGATGCTATGGGCTGATATCGTTGCATAAAGTGAAACAGTGGATTATGACGTGGACTTGGAACTTTGGTGGGGGCATGTAACGGATGAACTGAAATTGACATTTATTTTTTTTAATTTGTGAAGATATTGTGATGCATGCGCACAAGTGGAATAGTTGATTCTTAACCAACCGTTGCAAAAGCGAAAATAAAAGGGTGGAGGTAATTAGTATCGAGAACCCACCAATAGCACTAAGTTGTGAGCTTTTATGATTTTAATCGAGGGATAATGTGTTGGAGCAGGCCATTATTTTGTCCTCAGAGTTCAATCCATGATCCACTGTGAAGACCTGTTGGACACTTGATGCATCAACACAGGGAGAAGTGGATTCTCTGAGAGGGTGTGATCGATCTGGATCCATGCCTTTTTCTTCTGCATCTGCAAATTTTCTGCAACTTGGACCCCCTTTTAGCATCAATCTTTTATTTTCCTTTCCTTTAATTATTACATTCAAAGATGTAGTTACACTAATCATCAACCCACACAAAAATCATATTCAGGTTTCCAAAATTTTTCTAACACGTAATTTTGTGTGAAACCCACTTCATGAAAACTTCTCTTTCTAAATGATGACCAATATGTACACAGTTTGCTTTTTTAAAATTTTGAAAAACGATAGTTTGACCATCGATACCAACCAAATGTTACCTTTCTGCGTTTCACAACTCTCGTGTAGAGATTTACCTTTTGCTTCTAATCAACACTCCATGCTCATAGAGAAGTTTCTGAATGTACATGTGTAAAATACTTGCTTTTACTACTTTGGTATGAAAATAATATACAATTATTCTGAATAGTATGTAATATAATTTTCAACGTTATAGAAAACATATTATAATAGTGAGTTCTAAACAAACCGAATTAAGAAAAAGCATGACCATCAAAATGTTGAAACAAACTTCGTTATTGTCATCATATACGAATGGAATATTTTGTTATGAATAAGAAAATCTCTTGTTTTAAGAAATGATAAATATAGCAGGAAACATAAGGAGTTTGGTTTTGTAATTGTTTTAAAATGAGTGATTAAATCAGCAGATGTATTATTAGAGTGGATTAAGCTGTAGCAGTGATTTGGCAATAGAATGGTTCTTTGTTGGGCTTTAACTCCAAACCCATTTTCATTTATCCTATTGCCAATAAGAAGACACAACTTTGGGCTTTAACATGGAGCCAAGGCCTAAAAAGACTGTATTGTACATTAAAAAAAGGTGGAGGCAAAACTTGCATACAAGTAGCTTCTACAGTATTACATTAATGATTTTCTTAGGGACTTAAACACTTTTCTAATATGATAGAATGTCTATCAATTAAATTAAACTAATTTTAATTTATGGAAAATTTATTTATTTATTTTTTTAAATAAATTATGAAAATATTATCCAACCATATTCCAATTAAAGAACTATTACTTAAGTCTATTAAAATATTTAAATCCCATGATTTTTTATTGGTAAAGTAATACGCAAATCGCACTTCAAAATGCAAATTTAAATGATATAATTTCATTATTATTTATTAGAAGAAAACAATATCATAGTTCTAAAGGCAATATCTGACAGATACACATACAAATACTACATAAACCTGATATAACATATCATTTTGATGGAGTACCAAGTGATGTATGATGTGTGCTAGAATCATCCTTCTATGCTCTCTCTATACATCTGTTTTTTCTTTATATTTCTTTCAGCAATCTAAGCAGAGTATACGTTCTTTCATATATCTGATTACGCACGAATTTGACAATAGGGAACGCATCTTATTTAGTGGACCAGAAGGCAAATTGCTAAATCCTGGTGATTTAAAATGCAATGTACATGCTTTGAAATGCATGTTTGCAGTGATTTTTTCAGTTGTAGATGGAATGTTTCTTTCTGTAGTGACCATTTTCAATATTTGTCCAACAACGAGTGTTAGGTGAGAAATGAATAAGCAGAGCATTTATATAAATTTCTGGTTTTTCCATTAACATTATATATGGTAAAGAGATTGTGATTACAAACAACTAAAGCCCAATGTGTTGCTTTTAGCACCAATTTGAAATATATCTTGTGGAATAAGGCACTGGGAAATGTAAAATGAGCAGCATGGGTGATTGGTGGAGTGGGTTCTTCTTGTGCAAGGGAGAAAATGTTTGAAAGGGACAATGCACCAGCAACAAATTTTAATTCATGAGTGACCTATTATGGTATTTAAAACGTCCCAAAATATATAACAGTGACCTTGCAAAATCTTAACCCTTGTCTAAGAAAAGCGTAGATGGTTCCTCTTCATCTCTCTTACCCCTCTTGTTATCTCCACTTTACTTCTTCTGCATGAGCCACACCCACTTCTTCACCAAATGGGGTGGCTGCAATCCCTCCTCTCTCCACTCAAGAAGTTCTGGCTCCGCTTCAATTCAACTCAAAAGAAGAGTACGTTCCATCATCATTATTTTGTTTTTTGCTGCATCCTGTTTGTTACATTGCTTCACAGACACACTATACCTGTTTGTTACATTGCTTCACAAAGCTTTTCTGTTTATTCTTGAACCGATCATCGAATACACCAATGTTCTCTTTCACTTATTTACTACCGTTTCATTGGGATTCGAAATCGAGTAAAAGACAATCCAATTCAATTCATGTTCTGGGAAACGTGTTTTTTACACAAACACACTATACCTTTTTCCTTTGCTAACTACTAAGGGGGGACACTGCATGATTAGATTCCTTTTTTTTTCACATTTGTTTCCAACATTTCAGGAAGAGGGATTTACATTCTGTATGAAGATGTCAAGTCTTGCCCCTATGAAGACGTGCACGTTCTCTGGTCCATACTGGTGGAACCGCATTCACCTTCTATGCCATCCAAAAAAATGAAGGCCTTGGATACAAGACAAAATTGAGAAGGGGCTATAGTAATGATGTACATAATAAAATATTTATAATGTTCATACTATATATAGAGTGTTTTTATCTTACTTTTACCTTTTCCTTTAACTTTTGTAGCATCAGTAGCAGACAGTGACTTTTGCTTTTGAAGCATCTACCAAGTTCTTATATATAAAAATTTACTTATCTTTGTACCCTCTTGAATGCTTCTGGGTTTACTATCAAGAAACTTGGCTTCATGTTATTGGGAAGTCACAATTTTTTTCTTAGAAAGGGGTTTGTTTAATTTGTATTGTTAGTTAAGGAGTCTATTTGAAGCTGTTGATATGGTAGTTTGTTCCTTTTAATTTCCATTGTTGAAGTTGACCTGTGAAAGCACAGGCTTAAACTTAGTCAGTCTAAAAATTAGTGACAGGATGTTAGGTTAAATGAGAACAGGTCTTCTGGTTTAATAGTGTTAACATATGCTGAATGTGAAAGTCTTCTATGTTATGCCTCTTCACATTAATGGAACAGTTCACACTGCCTTTTGTAGCAACCACACAGCCTGGGATCTAAATAATTTCTTTACAGCAGAAGCTAATTCAATTGAAATCACTAGCTTTCTACTAATTATAGTAATCTATGCAGAAAAAGTCAATACGATGTGAGGAAAAACAGGTATCACTAAGAGTTGATGTGATGTTTTAATTAATTATATAATATATGGGAGCATTTTGTTGGAAAATTTAGTTTTCACCAAACTCTTAAATTAAAAATATATTTTTTAAGAAAATTGCACCTAATTATATTGTGATTGCTTGTGTTTTGAAGTAAAATCACATTCACGTCATCTAGTTTTAAATACACAGTCATATTTTATGTTTTCGTAAATAAAACTCATTTTTACTTTATATTTTTAATAAAGTAAATTCATATTGTTTTATTTAAAAATTTAATATAACTAAAATTCAACGAATGTAAAGTTTTAAAATATACAAATTAAATATTTTATTAAAATACAAAGTGTGTGAATATCATTTTATAAAAATATTAGGAAAAAAGTATCCATTTTAAAATTAAATAACATGTGAGAATCATTTATCGGAATTGATGTGACTTTTTTTTATGTTTAGTTTATCACTCTTCAAAATAGGGGTAGGGTTCACGTCTTATCACCTCATCTTCGTCTCCATTCTCAAAAGTTAATCTTCATTTTTATTCTCATATATCAAAGGTATAAAATATTTATCTTATCATTTCTCATTTTTCTAATATAATATTTAATGTTAAGAACATTTTTTTTCAATTCAAATATTAGAAAAAAATTATAATAATATTAATCTCGAATTAAAAGACTCAATAATATAATAACAATAATAATCAAAGAATTATGTAAAATATTAAATAATTACACATGAGTAAAATTTAGTAACGATCAAAATATTTATTTTAATTTTATAAAATAGTGTTTATGTTGATGAAACAAATCGATAATTATTTTCTTAAAAAAATATAAAAATAACAAATAATCAAGTTTAAAAATATTAAAAATATTTATTTTATCTAAGTCTATAGTTTTAGTCACTTCAAGTTTAAGTACTTTGAACTTATGAAATGTCATTAAGTTCGCCCTGAAGAAAATGTGGCTATATTTGATGTCAAATAACCAAAAGTTATTATGGTATTCTTTGGCTACATTAGATAATGATTATGGTTTTTCTCGAGTTTGGATTTTTACATTATATTTTTGTATTATTTTTGTATTGATTATTTGTCTTTTCTCTTTATTGGTAGAGTGATTTTATAGAAGATAAAAACATTGATATTTTTCATGATGACACATTTTTTCATCAAAGTTACACTTATGATAATGAATTAAAAAATAAAAATATTTATATAAATATCATTGAAACAATATTTTATATCACAAAAATATGCCACACAAATGAAAACATTAAAAAACAAAAATATCAAATGTGTGTTCTAAAAATAAATCATTTGATGCATCATTGAATCAAACATCACATTAAAAAAATAAGGTATAATTAAGGTTATGACAAAATAGAAAATATTTTATAGATTTTAAAAAAACTTCTCATATATTGTCAAATATCAAATCAATGAAATAGTTAAAAAATAATAAAATAATTTTAGCAAATTAAAAAATTGTTATTTATATTGATGATCACATAAGATATAGGTATATTCATGCATTGGTTTAGGACATTTTTATTCATTTGTGCATTATTAGACTCATTTCATCCCATGATTTATCTAGTTTCGGATCATACATTTGGATTGGTGTGTTTATGGTGTAAACAAGTATGAAGGGAGTAAGTTAAACACAAAATAGCATGTTCCACAAGTGCCTGGTGGAATCTTCCACGACTTGTGGATTTAGCTTCAAAGATGCGAGTTTCAAAATAGTTTGTTCCACAGGTGCCTGGTGGATTTTTCCACCATCTGTGGAGTTTGCTTTAGGAGATCATGCGCAAAAATAGTGTGTTCCACAGGTGGCCTGTGGATTTTTCCACAACCTGTGGAATTTCCAGCGAGAAATTTAAAAATTACGTGGACTGATAAAGATTTAAAAGGAAAAGAAAATATAAAGAGGAGAGATAGGAGGAAACGGTTAGAGGAGAGAGAAAATCACCTCAACAAAGGAAAGAACGTGGGGAAAGATAAAAGGGGAGCGTTCACGGAAAAAAACTTCTTCTTTTTCCTCTCTATTTTCGTCTGTTGTTTTGGCTACCGTTTGGAGTTTTTTTTTTCATTATGCAGAATTAATTTCTTTTTGTTGGAGGATTGATGTAAGAATTTGGATTATAGGTTCTACTCTTTACATTTGATGTTTTGTTAATGTTATTCATTTCAGTACTCAGTTTATGGTTTTATAGATTATTTATGAGCAATTTCACAATTAGAAAATTAGGGATCGCTTGCGATTATAAACAAGACAGGTTAGATTATGTCACAATTGGGAAATTGGGCATATCTAATTAGTTTGCAGTAGAGATGATTAATGATTTTTCATGATTTTATTGAATTTTTGTAAACTGACCTAAGGAATTGGGGGTTCGAATTTAATAAATAGATTTTACCTACTAAAGGATTAGGGGCAAAACAACTCTTAGTAAACTCAAGTGGATGATTACGTTACTTGCATCAATTGAAAAAGAGTATAATTTTATAGGAAAAAGTACGAAATCAATCATCTAATGTCTAATGATTCTTCTATTGATTAAAGTTTTTTTGTTATAAATTTTATGCTTGCAATTATATTGATTCGCATTTGCTTAAAATTACGTAAATTAGGAATCTAGTATTCAACTAATCAATCCAATCCCAGAGGACGATATTTTATTACTAGATTAATGATTGGTTCACTTGCCAAACATTCATCATATATTACTTAATAGAATTTACAATATTGAATAGCCGAAATTGAAACAATTGAACACCTTATATACAATAAAAGAAAATTATTGTATATAAATTTTATTTTATAATTACATATTATCCTTTTATACTTAAAAAACGTTAATGACAAAATATATTAATTATTATAACTAAAATTATTTCATATTATTTTTAAATTGTTTAATGAAGAAAAAAAATAAAAGAATAATAATAAATTATAGTATTACAAATAATTTGAATATATTTTAATTAGTTATTTGTGAAAATATAAAATATATTTAATTATTTTTCTATAAAGATAAAATTCCAACTTATAATATATTTAATTCAAAATTATAATTTCACAATTAATATACAGAAAACAAATCACAATCATTTAGGTAAATTGCAATTATTTTTAATGAAATACAATGCAAATAAATTGAAAATAAAAAAGTACATAATTAATTTATTTATAATAAATAAGAAATATACTAATTAACTAAATTATATATTTAAAAATTTATAATTATCTTAATTAAATATTTTTATATTTTAATTGATACTTTTTTATTTTTAACATTAAATAATTAAAATTAAAGATAAGGACCGAAAAAATTTAAATGTTACAAATTTAAAATTAATAAATATTTTTGTAAGGATTAAATGTAGGCTAAATCGATATTTAAAACTTGTTCGTCATTCATAATGATAAAATACATTTTACATTTTTATAATATATTCAAATATCATTTAAAAAATATTATTTTTTATCCGTATAAAATTTAAGCACATTTTTTTTTGTGTTTTCTAAATTTTTTTGGATTTTTTAGAAAACTAAAATATTCAATGAAAGAAATATTCGATATATGTGAAGTTTTATAGAACATAATCTAACATGTTAATCAAGAATATGTCAAAGAGAAACAAGGAAAAGTATGAAATCCCCAAAGCAAGGTTACTTTTTTTTTTTTTTTCTGAGATTGTTTCTGATGTGTGCCTTTCGTGATTGGTAACCTTCATCTCTTGTTTCCACTTTCTGGGTTTTCGCTTCCTTGTTTTCTTTCAATTTTGTAAATGATAAATAAATAAAACTGATTTTTTTGCTTAAAAATAGCTTTCGAAAAAAAAAGTTAACAAACTTAAAATTTAAAAATCAATTCTAAATACAAACGAATGTATATATAAACTAAGGGTGAAAATTCGAATTTGAGAGTCCTCTGGTCCACATATTTGCAGAAAAAAAAAAAAAAAATACACCACAGACTGAGATATGAAATAGCGTTGGCCAACGTCGTCCTATAGAAATTTGCGGTCTGCCTGGGTTAAAAGAGGAGCAGGACAGACGGTCCGCTGTCCTATTTACGAAATTATATATTTTTATTTTTAAATTTTATATACAATGATTATATTTATAATCATTGTATATAAGTTTTTTTATTTATTTATTATTATTATTATTTATAATCATTATAAGATAATTATTTTAGTTTTTTAATATGAAATATCTTTTTATTTATTTTTAGACTTATAAATTTATATTTGTTTTATAAGACAGCACACTGGTATTGTTTTTTATTTTTATTAGATTAATTAAAATTATTTCGATAAAGATGGATATTAATTATTATAAGAAAAAAAATTATTTTGTTTATCACAAATGTTTTAGTCTTCAGGCCGGAGAACTAGCTCACGATGTGAGATGGACCAAAATAAATCAGATTAGCCAGTTTTGTCCACCATTATATAAATTTGTTAATATATATATATATATATATATATATATATAATTATAATTATCCTTTTATATAATAATAGTAATAATTTTTATCTTTAAGTTTTTTAAATTATAATTTTATTTTTATTTTAATACTACTTTTATTTTTAAATTTAAATTTATATTAAATATACTTTTACAAATAAAATGATAATTATCTAATTTTATTTAAAAAAATATTTTTTTAATCTTTCATATACATCACATCATACATAAATTTTTACATATATTCATTTTATATCTACTCAAATCATTTTTTTTTTCATAACTCAAAACTTATATTCATCTCCAAATCTAGTCAAATTAATTCAAACTCACTCTTCCATATCTATCCTCCAATTCAAACAGAACATTAATGATATATTGTACCAAACACATTTATATCATAAATACCCAATTTCTTAATAAATAAGATAAATTTTATTTTTTAAAATAATAAATAAAAAAGAGATAAAGTAAAAATCTCTTCAAAAATTTTAGAAAACTATTAATTAAGACTTTCAGTTTAAAAATTAATTAAAATAAATGTGTTAGAAAATTCTTTTAAAAAAATGATGAATGAAAAATAAAATATATATAAAGAAAAAATCACCAACATAATGACACAGACATTACAGGGGAAGGAGACAGAAGCACCAAAAGATCAGCTCTTCCATCGTTACATTCATCTCCACCATTTTGTTTTATCTTCATCTACACACACGTGATCTGCACTCCATCACCAACACAACCAAAAAACAGAAAATCCCGAGAGAAAGCAAAAAAAGAAAAAGAAAAAGGAGGAGAAGCTGAGAAAAGCGAGACAGTGACGTGAGGAGCATCACAGCATCTAAGAAGAAAGAAGTAGCTCCTCAAACGGTGAAGGTAAGGTTTCCTGTCTACTATCTCATTCAAGCCTATTGATTCTGTTTTGCAATTGTGGATGTGGATCACTATTAAGTTTCTACGCTCTCGTCTTTTCTGCACTACTTCTTCTTTCTTTCATTAGCTTCGTTAGCCACGCCTTCACCCTCCCATCCATCATCACCTTTACTCTTCATCTCTGTTCATCTTCATCATCCATCACCTTCTACAGTTCCACACATGCACAGGGAAATCCCAATAGACCATAACATAAAACTCTCAACACCCACACTATGAAGAGAACCGGAAATCAGGGGAAGGCTTGGTAAGACTGAAAAGAAAGGAAGTGAGGAGCAGCGGCGGCTCTGAATTGCAATAACCCGTTTCGGGTCTGCGTCGGTGCTCCGGTGATAGTGCTCGGTCGTGCGACGGCCACGGCATTGTCGTGGTGGTGGCTCCAGATTGCTCTGGTGGCGGAATTCCCGGCGATTTCCGATGTGGGTATTGGGAGGTGGTAGAAACGCGTTTTTAAAGAGGAAGAACACGGAGGGAAATCATGTCGTCGCCGGCGAAGCTTCCGGTGGTGACCGGCGTCGCCAGCGATGGCCCTGGCCAATCGAGTAGCATGCGGCGACGGGAGGGGCTGCTGGCAATGGTGGTTCACACGGGGAATATGAAGAATGGAGGAGACCTTGAGGATTTATGTTTTTGGGTATATTGAAGAAGAGGAAGTTGGGTTAACCCAATAATTTGATTTGTGCACCCCCTTTTTAATTTCTCTGCACCCACACGTGTTTATATTGGACTATAATTGCTCGCTATTTGCACCTCCATTGGGTTTCCCTGCACACACCTCTCTTATGTTTGTTGAGCTCTTTATAAATGACAACCATCATATGTGCGTGTTTGGTTTCGCGGTGTCATATATAATCGATTTTTCAACCCAGAATGAGTGTATTTTACTAAAATCAATTTTGTAACACATAACTTGTAGAAATAGAACATGTATCACACTATGGCAACTATTTGCAGTGCACATGGATTTTTTAGTTGTCTTTGAAGATGGATATTTAGAGAAACTACTGTGTGTGGAGGGTTTTGAGAGCAGTTTCATGTTTTGAACAGATATACGGTTGGATTCTCCTCCTCTCATTGTCTGGAGGCTTAACAAATGTCATCATCAAGGTATCTCCTCAGTAATGGTATCCTTTTACAGTCCTCAGATGCCCCTACAGTCAAAAACTTCCTTGAAACTCATCCAGGTACTTTCAAAATTAACAACAATTTAGTAAAATAAGTAATTGAACTATAGCAAGATTTCTTTATACATATTTTGTTTATTTTAAACTTATTTAGCTAACTTCTGGTCTAGGTGCTTACACGACATCACGTACTCACAGCAATGCTTCGTGGGTGTTATTTTGGGAAAGGCATATGAAAAGACTTTCAGAATCTATACAAATTCTATCAAATTCCGCCCCATGGCTTCTATTTAAATCTAATCATCCTGCAGTTTTGTCACCGTCATCAGCAATCTTGCCAATATGGCAACCCACTGTACAGGTGCTTGTTAATGATTCTCTATGCAAAGTCTTGCCAATTGCTCTGAAAGAAAGGAAAGTTTGTCAGGAGCTGGCCATTACAACTCTTGTTAGTGGTAATTTAGAGGAATTAAATGCATGTGAAACTGTTAGCAACGAAAACATGAGTAAAATTCTCGATGTGCATGTGCATGTTGAAACTTATGTTCCTCCTACATTCGGTATTTGGGGAAATGGTGTACATTTGGCTTTGGTGGGCCATGGGAGGAATGTCGCAGCTGCAAAATATTCAGATTGGGTAAGGTTAGTTTATGCATTTTGATTTGGAAGCATTATTAAACACTTACTTTTTTCCTTAAATCCTGTGCAAAAAAAATAGCAGGATATTACTGCATAAAGATATAAACACTAAAAGGCATGAATATTATTTTTTTCTCTATTATGGTTTTCTTAAATTGCCTTAATTAGTTAGTTGTCTAGAAATTACGAGCATTTTGGGTTGTAAAGTTCAAGAGGGACACATCTAGGAATCTATGATAAGAAGTATTAAAAATTATTTGTATATTGTCTTAGAATACTTTTTCTGTTTTACATCCATCCAACATGTATTGCCTAATGAATTCACATCTCAGGTTTGATCTAATTTGTTTTTTTGGAGACACTGGTGTCTTAATGGTTTGATTTCCCAGAAATTGTATAGCATCTGTCGCATGACTTTAAATTAAGTTATATATTAATGCTTGGTTGGAACCAAGCCAAGTATTTTTACTAAAATAACCCCTTTATTTTTAGTGACTATAACTCCACTAATGAATTGAGGATGATCTACTTTTCTTTTAAATTTCATTATTAATATTTATCTGCAATCTGCTGTCTCTGACCGTGTAAAATTGCATATTTATTCATTTTCTTGCTGCTTGTTGTGGTGATGTTCCTTCAAGTTAATAGTTGGAAATTTTGCTACTATGCAGGATTAGGAAGCCTCTGGAAAAGCTCAGGCCTCCCTCCGTGACCGAACTGGTGCTGTCAAATGATGGGGATCAGATCCTGGAAGGTTGTGTGACAAATTTTTTTGTTGTTTGCAGCAAGGTGGGCTTATTTTATCTATCAATTTATTTCTAACTTTCTATCTTACGGCATTCATACTTATCTCATGCTAGATTCTATATGCCTATTTTTTTGGTACGCATATATATATGCATCACTCTCAACAATCTGAACCTAAAGCTGTTGCTAAATAATGGGGTTGGGTTGAACAAACTTTAATGTTCTAGTAAGTTTTTAAATTTGATTTGTTGTAATGCTACAACCAATGCAACGAGCTTTCTTTAAATAGAGGTGTCTGTTGAGTAGGATGAACCATTCTTTGATTTGATAAAGATTTACAAGCATACCAATTTATTAAAAACCTTTAAGTTCATTTTCTATTCATTTGGCAGGATGGAAATATTCTGTATGAATTCCTATTCTTCGTCATATTGATGAATATACAGTACTGGAATACTCATTGAGTTTCAATCCTTTTTTATATATTTGTGTTCTGTTTTAAATTTGTGTGCTTTCATGATCATTTGATGTTCACTACACTTTTGTGACTGCAAAGGTACTGATGCCATCATTTGAGTTTCCCCTGATCTTTTTCTGTGTATGTGTATGTGCATGTGTGTTCTTTGGAACATTTTATGAAATAAACTCATGCATTACTTTGTATTTCTTTTTTGCTTTTGATGATTAGCCTGTGTGACTTTTAGTGTTCATTTCTTGTTTCATTTAGGTTTTGGATTCAAATGATGGGAAGGACCGGTGTGATTCCTTTGAAGTACAAACAGCTCCTATCAGTGATGGTGTCCTTCCAGGAACAATACGCCAACTAGTGCTTGAGTACGGTTTGATTATAAATCTTACTGATATATTTTCTTTGACCATAGAGAAACCATGCCCTCGTGTAGGATTTATGTTATTTAATATGGTCTATAGTTTAACATATTTTCTTGAAACTAGCATAAAATTAGGGCTGTATCTCGTATTGGCCACAGTTAGACTTAAAGCATTGTCTTTCTGCTTCTGTAGTGTTTGAATATTGTAGATATGATATATTCTCTTGTTTGGTTTAAAGGTGAATGAACTTATACTTTTTTCCTTTGTTCTGCCTAAGAGTTCTATTTTTTTTCTTTTTCTTTTTTACATTCATATGGAGTTCTAAGCTCTATTATCACAGTTACAAACTTAATTCTTAAAGTCAAGCTTGGTTAAACGGGATACTTGCTTTATCTAATATTAAGATTCTGTTTTGGCCACAGAGAAGTGTTTGTGGGGGTAAAATGAAACTAGTTTATTGTTGTCAGGAAGATGTGATGCAAGAAGGGCAAAAGGAATGAAAAGAAATGGGGGGCCAGTGTATAGGATAAAGGCTACTGAGAAGCACTAACAAGTTGTTCTCGTGTGATTGAGCATTGACTTGCATTATGTGCAGGGTATGCAGGAATGAAGGAATTCCATTTCGAGAAGTTGCTCCCTCGTGGTCAGAACATGAAATTTGGGAGGAGGCATTCATCACGAGTATTATTTTGTCTTTACAATGCTTTCATTTAATTAGTATTCAAATGCTTAAGAATATACATTAGTAGTTCTTTTAGAAATTTCAGTATCTGTCTAGACTGAGTGTCTAATAAAGCCGAATGGTGGCAGTCTAAAGGGTCAGGATTGTTTCTGATACCTTTAAAGTGGTTCTGACTAATAGTTGGCCGCAAGAAATAAACACAATGCTTTCTACATAAGGATAAAAACCTGGTTTTTATTCCATGTTTGATCACAAACACAATATTCCTCCAACAAGGAGGTCCCTCCTTCAACGTACACGGAATAACAATCTGACACCTTAATTTATTTTTATGAGTCCATAACGCAACTTATGTAGTTATGTATTACTACAGCTGCCACATAAACAAGAAGATTAAGGTAAAAATAAATGCCTACTGATTTCCTAATAGAGATTCATAACTGTCTAAATCAAATGTTGGCCTATCATATTCTTCCATTCACTTGGGACTAAATGTCATTGCAGATAGCTTGAGGCTTTTGCAACATGTGGATAATATTCAGGTTCCAACAGAATGGAAATCAGCCCATTCTAAAACTTGGAAGGAAATATCATGGACCAAAAAGCAATTTCAGGTGATATATTTCTACTGGTGCTGCAATTGATTCTGTTTTTTTAAGTGATTTTCTAAACTAGAGTAACTGTAGGGTGGACCAGGGAGGATCACAACTGTTATCCAGGAAAAGATTATGGAGAAAGCAGTTACGGAAGGGTACCCAATAAGTAACATATATGCATGTTGCTAATGCGATGGGATGAAACGGACGATAGTTGACCTTCTCCTTCTTTGGTTGACTTTTACATTCGCTATTCCATATTTCCTTGGCTCATCAACTACATGACAATCTTATCTCTTGGAACGTGGCCATTTTCTTGAATCTGTAGTCTGAACAACTTCATGAATTAGTCAGAGATCCAATAGAGAGAATAGGAATAAAAATAGAGAATCCATCTCTAATACTCAGGTCTGGCACTATTTTATTTTCTCGTCGTACAATATTATCCTCTTGTATCTGTTTATGTGGAAAATGACTTGAACGAAACAATATAATAAAAAGTATTCTAAAAATATAACTTGATTGTTTTCAATTTGTTGAAGAAAATAAATGGGAAAAGGTAATCTACCATGTACTGGATTCCCAACTACGCTTTAGCCGATCAATCGGCGATAGAGTTTAACTCAAAGTATGTTAAAGTTTTACATCGCAGGATAAGACTTTTCTGGTGTTGCTCACAACTGAAGCAATCAAGTGATTACTATATGAGAAATAGAATGATACAAGTTTCCTTATACCATCATTCTAAGGCGGTCTAAAAATAGAACTGTCTGAAATGGTTCAAGCTAGATGAGATCTACTCGTTGGATCAAGTTGGTTATTTAGAAAACAAAAATCTTTTTTTTAAGTGACATAATAATATTATTTTCTATATTTTACTTCCTGCACCCCACAATTTCTTTGCACACTCCCTCAAATTTTCAAAATGCCATTTTACCTGCTGTGAAACGACTTCCAGAATCCATTGAATTCTGGAATAAAAATTTGGGAACAAGATTCTCGTAACAGAATTTTCGGAATGTATTAAATATATTTTGGAATAAACTTTTCCGAAATATGATTTCTGAAACAATTTTTTGGGATGCATATAATGCCTTTTGGAATGAGTTTTCCTGAATACTCCTACATTAAAATGTGTTCTGAAAGGAGCTCTCAGGAACACATGAAATATGTTTTAAACATAGCTTTATGAAGCGAGTTTTTTTTTCCGTATTTTTTCTCTTCTTCCTCCTCTTAAGCGGCGGTGATGATCGTGCAGTTTGTAATTCTGGAGGTGCAGGAAATAAAAACATGCACAGGTAATACAAAATGCAGAAAATCTGTGTAACTGAAGATTTTTTTTCTTCTTTTTTCTCAATACAAATGTTTTAAATCATAACTACAGAAAAAAAATATGTTTTCATTTTAAGTTACAAATATGTAATTTAATTCTTACCTTTGCTGTTTCCAAAGTTTGTATAAAAGACTATGAAAACAGAATAAAAATTCACTACTTATTCAAATTTGAAGAAGTAGGAAGTAAATAAAATAAAGTGTCACTTTGCAATTAGGAAAAAAATGTTTCTTCAACTAAACAACATTATTTACCAACATATTATTTATTGGAGTGAAATTCAACTACCATCTATAAAAGTTTCGAGTCAGTAAAGGAAAATAAAAAATAAAAAAAGTGATTAGGAGGGAAGATTATATCAAAGTCAAGACAAACCATTAAAGAAAAAACACTTCTAACCAATAATAATAATGTAAAAAAATAAAAATAAAGCACTTGTTACTTTTTGCTTTTTTTTCCTTGCAACTTCTTGAATCTACAAAACAAAATAAAAAACAATGTAAAGATTATTAGCTGTGTTCTGTTTCGTAGCAAACCAAAAGATTCAATTTAAGTCAACAAAAATCTGGCTGCATGACAAGAGAAATTTGGCCGTTAGCAGATGAGCCAGGTTTCAAGTTCCTTAAAAAACAGTAAAATGTATGAAAATGTCACATGCAAATATGACAACAGTGTTGAACTTTGTCTTTAAGCTGATTGACAAAATCAGATTACGATTATTATATAGAAATTATCTGTGAAGTGTTCTACTTGAAGATGTGATTTTATTCTTTTTGGTTTTATCTCATGTTGTGGACACAGTGGCATGTGTACAAACCTTGTTGGTCACTCCGTAACATAATCCAAGTCCAAAGATCAGATAACACTAGAATGTTTTTCTTTTTCTTAAAAAAGTATTAGTTCCATAAGATCTAAGATTATATAACTTCATAAGAGGATTCTTTGGCACATTCACCCATTCTTTTATAACAAACAAAAATTTATATATTAAGAACTCATTTCTTAATATTTTACCCCCTCATCAGACAACACAATCTTTTAAACATATTTTTTATTGGTTAAGACTTATTTATTTATAGCTATAAAACTATGAGGGATATGAATTTAAAATTTTTTTCCGTGATTTCTACTACTTTTCAACCACTAAGAAAATACTTTTCTATAGTAGTTGTTAATTAGCATTTCTCAACAAACAAATCCTTGGACCAGGATTGAACATCTACAACATGAAGGAAAGAGAAAGAGACACAACCCTACTTGGTTCAGAGGCAAACAGCAATAAAAACAACTTTGTTTCTAAATTATGTTTCTCAACGAGTTTAACAGACCACCATCACATGCTATGCTATAGATTAAGTAGGTTTGAATTTTCACATAAGACAACAAGCTAAAGTACAAAAATGAAAAGATGGTGATTTAACTTGATAATATATATTGCTGTATATACAGTGTTCATACGTAAAGAACAATTCAACCGTTTTCTACATGTCTATTAATTTCCTTTTGAGTTCAGAAGAATTTGAGATGTATCTAAATATCTATCGATAACACAGAATTTCTACATCACAGGATTTGAAAAGGATGTAAAAGCTAGTCATACTAGTGTAATTAAAGCTAGCGTGTATCATTTATTTCTTATGGACAACCAAACATGTCATTAGTTTCTTTCTTTGAAGTTATTCACCAGTATTTAATCCACAATGTACGATTTAAAAAAAATAAGTTTTATCGTACGATAATAATAAAAGTATAAGTTTTTTTTTTTATACTTTATATTTTTATTTTATTTTAACAAAAATACACCTAAAAGCACAAATGGTTGCTAGTTGTCCGAAACAACCATCCTTTTTTCCTTATCTGGCTGGCACCGTCCTCTCTAGCTGGTCGGCAGCATCTTTGGGGCTCCAAGGGATAGCTTCCTACAAACCACTTTAAATTTTTAGGTCTCTTTGTTTGGTGAGAAAACTTTCTAACCAGGATTAGGTTAAGAATCTATACGGATTTATTTTCAACATTTCTGTAAAAAAAATCATAACAAAATTTAAATTATAAAAGTGTTTATTTAAAAATTTATCCAAATAAAGTCTTATGCTTATGTCGTGTTAATTTGAGAGAGATGATTTGAACCATAGGAAGCGGATGAGTTTGAATGAATTTAAGAATGAATTATGTGTTTTTTTTTTTATGAGATTTAGAGGTGATTGGAAGTAGACTTGAAAATAATTTTTGTGCAAATCTATGAAAGATTTGATTGATAGATTAAAAATTATATTTTAATAAAAATATTGGTGAGATTACCCTTTTGTCTTTTATGTAATGAGTATTATAAATTGATATTTGTATGAGTAAATTTATTTTGTTAATTTTTTTAACTACTAAAATTGAAAAAAAAATAATATATACATTGAATCCTCTCCCCTTTTAAGCATCCAATTCTGTTCCAAGTGAGGTCTCATGTTCTTTCATGTGTAAAAAAAAAAGCATGAGAGGGTCAAATTATATTTCATCAATGAATTAGCTCGAATGACCTCTTAATATGTAAGATTGAAAAACTTATAAATCCCACTAATCATTGCATTTTCTTGTTCTTAATTCTCTTCAAACGAACGTTAAAATTACTATATAATCTGTCTTTATATTTCCGTTTAACTTCAAATAAACATAGACAAAATTAATTATTTTTATTTGTGAGAAAGAATAGAAAACGGTATTCTTATTTAAATATTATATTATTGGTGAATTTTACTAGTAACTAATTTTTATCAAGTAACTGAAAACATTAGTGAAGTTTTTCTTTCAAAACACAATTTTTTTATCCTTATAAATCAAATATCAAACTTTGACTAAAATATTCGACTTCCATTCCTTTAATCCTTTAATGATACGTTGGTTTCTCACTGCATTTTTTTTATATATTAAAGATGTTGTTGAAAGTATGAATATTTATAAGTTACTCATTTAAAATACTGTCAAAGATATCGATTTGGAACACTGCTTACAAAATTAATAATACTTGACGTTCTAAAGATAAGTTAATAAAAAAATGTTTTAAATATACGAGGTCAATCATAAAACACGTTAAAAGTTAAGTTAAATATATATTTTAATAACTTTAGTTTGAATTATATATATATATATATATATATATATATATATATATATATATATTTTTATATTTTTATATTTTTTTATATATATATTTTTTTTATTTTATTTATATATTTTTTTTTATTTTTTTTATTTTTATT
>Ga0099822_1002544_pt1 | contig 22794 bp, 13 predicted proteins | sample CowpeawhiteBW_FD_76839 | JGI IMG/M metagenome (GOLD analysis project Ga0099822, IMG submission 76839) | Root nodule microbial communities of legume samples collected from California USA - Cow pea white BW | ecosystem: Host-associated > Plants > Roots > Nodule | place: USA: California | collected... | reverse complement strand
TTTTTTTATATTTTTTTTTTTATATAATTATCTCATACACTCTTATTTTTTTTATATATATATATATATATATATATATATATATATATATATATATATATATATATATATATATATATATATATATATATTTATGAGCTTCGCTCTCACTCTTAAAACCCTCGATACTCTTAAAATATTTTAGGTGATCTTTCTAATAACCATAAAATATTAAATATATTTTTCCTACCTTTAGGTTTTTATTTCTTTAAAAATCTCTATAAATCTTTTTTATATAATGAAAATATAATAAATCTTATATTTTTTTATCAATCTATTTAAGAAATAACCATCATACGTAACTTGCTTATATATTTATCTCTTATTGAACAAAGTATTTTTAGTTGAAAGTGTGTAAACTACACAACGTACAAAACAAATAGTCTTTTTTAGGTTTTACAATACTAACGCTGAGACGTTGTTGAAACAAAACAACTTTAGGTGATTTTCCAAGATTCCTTTTATATATATAATACATGCTTTGCATGTTAATGATCTTGGCCATATGCATGAATCAAACATTCCTTGGAACATATATAAAACATATAAATATTTATGAAGTACTATGTTAACTTAAAGACCACGTGTGTATCATTTCAGCATTACAATGCTTATTAAACATAAAAATAAGACTATATAATATTGTAATAATTGATAGACAAAATACTTATATCTTACATAATCTATTATTAAATAAACACTTATATCTTACGTATCAAACACAGCCGTAATTTATATTTTATTATTTTTAACACGTAAAGTTATAGAAATTGAACTTTTTTATAACATTCATTTTATAATAGTTGTGTTAATTTATCACACACACACACACACACACACACATATATATATATATATATATATATATATATATATATATTACCTTTTTTCCTATCGTCACCATAAAATATTTCAGTAATAATTTTCTCACAATCATTACCTCTTATTCTCTTAAACAATGAAAAAAATGTTCTAATAAAGTTAGTTCTTTTGACATTAAAAAGATTTGATCCACGTTAATACAAATTTACAATTAAAATGAACTTAAATTCCTTATCCTAACAATATTCATTTCATTTTCTCTTTAAAAAAAAATCTACATCCAGAGTAAAAAAGAATTCTACGTTCTCTCATCTTCGCACTCTCTCGTTGCTCTGTTATAACTCTTCAGCAACAACAACAACGTTTAAAATCACACGCAACATACCACAAACAAGAAGCTCAAATTTTTTTACAAACCTCAAAATCTTTGTCGTGTATTCCAAACACAACACAACACAGAACAAAACGAAAGAGATTCATAGAATCGAATTGAATTCGTTTTTGTAACATATCATAACATGTCTGGTCATGATCACCATCACCAACATCTTTCTTCCAATCCCTTCGCGCTCCTCTCCACTCACTCCGATTCCGATTCCGATTCCGACTCAGTGAGTTGCTTCGTCACCGATCTATTCGAGACTAGCTCGCGCCTCTGTTCCTGCGACGACACTGACATTAACCCTTTCTCCGGCGCCGTCTGCGACGTCCATCGCTCCGAACACGTGCTAGGGTTAGGGTTAGGGTTTGGCGTTGACATTGATTCCCAAACGCGGGACAACGATGATAATAATAGCGATAGACTTTTCAATTTTGCGTTGGGGGATGGTTCGGGAGGGCTTAGGGTTGTAGCGTTCGGTTCGGATTCGGATGATTCGAGTGGCGGGGAGGGCGGGGTTCGTGATGAGGGTGGTGGGTTTGACGATTTCGATGTTCGGTTTTGTTGGGATAGTCTCTGTTTGGATGATCAGAGGACACTGAATGATGGTTTTGAATGGGAGGAAGTTGAGCAGAGGGTGAATGATAGGGAGGATTCGGGTTTGGTGGTTGATGAGGTTGAAGTTGAAGTTGAAGATGATGGAGATGGTGATTCGGTGGGGTTTACTAATGCCGACGAGGAAGAGGAAGAGGAAGAGGAGGAGGATGGTGGTGAAGAGGCGCTGAGGTACCTTGAGTGGGAGATTCTCTTGGCGGTTAACAATTCGGAGAGGAATGTTAACAATGGTGATGGTTTGGAGCATGAGGGTGTAGCTGGTGCTGCTGATTTGCTGACAATTCGAGATGGTTATGTGTATGCGGCGGAGTATGATGTTTTATTTGGGCAGTTTCTCGAGAATGAGAGTGTCTTGAAGGGAAGTCCTCCCGCCGCAAAGAGTGTTGTGGAGAGTCTTCCATTGGTGGAGTTGTCGAAGGAGGAGCTGTTGCAGGGGAAGAACTTGGCATGCGCCATTTGCAAAGATGAGATTTTGTTGGAGGAGAAGGTCAGGAGGTTGCCTTGTTCCCACTGTTACCATGGCGATTGCATTTTGCCATGGTTGGAAATTCGCAACACATGCCCAGTTTGTCGGTTTGAGCTGCCTACAGATGATCCGGACTATGAACAGAGGAAGGTTCACAGGGCTGCTCATGATCTGTTGGAGCTTGCAACGGCAGGGATGCAATTTTGACTTCTTGTTGCTTCAGGTTATACACCCGGTCTTGTGTAAATAGCAGGTTGCTTTGTCTCACGTCAAACTGATGATGAGAACAAATCTTTTGTAAGTAGTCTGTTGTGGTGATTTTGGAATAAGTTTCATACCATGTTGCATGCCCTTGATATACCTGAAACGAGTGCCTATTAATACTCAGTTTATATTGAAAAGGTTAATGTGTACCGTGGGAAGGATCATGTTGTTGGTTTAGCGTTTCTTTTGAAAGAACTTATGTTATAATTTTGGGATTTCTGCAACTGTGTTCAGCATCATGATGTATATATAAAGTGTTGGTTTTCTGAATATCTACACTTTAGTTTGCCTTGTGCTGATCCTTCCTCCAAAGAGTCGCTTTTCTAAGGAAAAGGAAAAAAGTTGTATTTTCTATCTATAGTTGACTGTTATTCTAAATTTTCTGTAAGCTAACATGATTTGTATTCACAGACTTACGCACATACATACACACATAAAAACACATATATATATCCCTTTATTATTTTCATTTTGTGTAATGAAGATTACTCCTTCCCTATGTTTTCAGGGGTTTTGCCTTCTTGTTATTGTGCCTGCTTAGTTCTCTTGGATAAACATGTTAAGATGTCTCTGTCTGGCATGGAAAACACGCCAGGCCATGAATTTGGTTATTAGGGTTTCTGCAGCAGACAGCTGTTAGTGATTATTGTCATACTTTAGTCAGTCGTAGTTGTATATATTAGTGCCAAATAGAGGTGCTATCTCAGAGTTGTCTTCGAGCAGCCAGAGTACCCTACAGAATTTGAACAGGGTTATGGCTAAATAATGGAAAACTGTAGCTGGGGAAGGCGCTATTGGAGTGGGCCAAAATATACATTTTTGAACTGTAAAATAGCGTGATTCAGAGCTGCTTATGAGGGGAAAATTTTGGATTTTTCCTTCCTCCTTGGAATCAGAACCAAAACCCTACTCTCAGTCACTTGTGCACATTCTGAGATGATAGCAACCTCTGTTTTTCATCTGACATATAGCCACCCTCTGGCTTCTTTACCAGCATTTTCAAGTGTTCTCATTTTCTGGCTAATAGTTACATTTTTCGGCCATCCCTCACCTCTGGCCATTTTCTGGTGAACCTGTCACTTTTTTGAACTATCTGTGAGTTTGTGACCCATACATCTTATGTTTGGTCTCTGCTGGGTTTTATTTTTACTCTCTTCAAAACTGGTCTTTCATCTCATTGTTTTTTTCACTTCTAAGTTTTAGTTTATTTTTTTATTCTGATTGGTCAGAATAGGCATACCGACCATGTATGCACCTACCTGCTATCCTACTATAACAATATTTGGAGTTGGCCACTGCCACTATTTAGAATTGACTACTGAATTGTAATGTGGATCCGGCAACTCCATAACCGGCTTAGGTAGTTGATGAATAGCAAGATGACCACTAAATAGAAATATATTATGCATATAAATTGTAATTCATTAGAAGCTTAAATAATATTTAATATAGAAGTATACAATAGCGAGAAAACTAGATCACAAATTGAATCTCATCCTTGCCTTAAACCATGAAATGAATTCATGAAAGGCTTTAATCAATGATTCAATAAACACAATAACAACATTGATGAACTAAGAACAGGATAAGAGTATAAGAATTGTACTAAATATGACAAAACATGATATCGGCCAAATATGATATGAAATAAGTGTGATATACGAAATGAAGAAGAAGAAAATTGGACAAGAACATAAGAATAAGAACAAAACAAAGGAGATGGAAAAACATGTCACTTGAGGTTGAATCTTCATCTTCAAGATAAGTGACATGAGGTTGAATCTTTATCATCAAGATAATACCATGGACAATCACCACTTGACTCCGAAGAAATCAAGACAAGACTCAAGGAAGTGAATCACTCATTAGTGTCTCAAAACTCTCATATTTCATATTTGAGTAAAGAGATTTACAATGGGTGATGATGACTATTTATAGCCTACTTGGCCGATTTTATCAGTGGCCAAATTAAAGGGAAATTCAAATTTAAATATCGTAGACCTAGATCAATGACCAAGATTAATCTCATACTTCCTATGCTTGTGTCACACCTTCAATGTTTGAGTCAAACTTCCAATGTTGTTGTCACACTTCTCTTGCCTATTCTTCTCTACCTTGGCTGAACTTGATGAGATATAATTGGGCTTGAACAAGTCTTCAATTGAATTCCAATATATCTCTTCTACAAATCTAATTAAAGTCCAAATTCAAATTTGCAAATTATGAGCCCAGGAAATGGAAAATAAAGAAATATTTTGGCGAGGACTTCCTTTAGCCTATCAAATTTCTTGCTCCAGCCCATGAAAAGCCTTCAAAAAATTATTTCCGTAATAGAAGAGGAGTGATAGTCTACCGGAAAAAAATTTTCGAATTTGGTTTAATGTGTTCCGGAAAATGAACTCCTGAATGGTAGGGTGTTGGGATATGTTGCAGGAATGTTATACTCCGTGTCCCTCTTCTTGAATATATTCTCGTTCAAAACAGTTATTGATATTAGATAGTAGATAATATCGGTGACCCAAAATTTTTTATGAAGTTATAACGGAAATCATAATAGGTTATGATAGAAATAATGCAGTAAAGAAAATATAATACCTCTACATATAATTTTAATACAAAAATAATGATATTGAAGTATTATAATCATTAGCAATTATTTTTGTTGGAAAATTGGTATATTTTTTTTTTTGCAAAATAATTATAGTGAAAATAGAGAAGTAGAAAAAATATTGAGAAAAGAAATGGTGGCTGGCAGTTACAAGAGTTGATACTTGATGTTGGAAAGTAATGTTGAGAAGGGAAAGGTTAAAACGAGATTTACTTCTTAGTAACTTGGGTAAAAGAATGTGTTTTAAGTTAAGAGAACGAGATTTACTTCTTAGTAACTTGGGTAAAAGAATGTGTTTTAAGTTAAGAGAATTTTATTGCTGCAGTAACTTAGGGTAAAAAAAGAAAATAAGAGTAGAAGAGTAGGTAAGGTTAATTAAACAAAGTTTTAGTGGGTCTGGCCCATTTTTTAAAGCCTTAGAACCCCAATACAATTAGGGTTCTCTGTATCCTTCTTTCTCTCACTTTCTCCCACACCCTTCTTTCTCCTACTTTCTCCCATGCTGCTACTGCACTTCCATCTACCATTTCTTCTCTTTTTGTTCAAGTTCCTGGCTTTTTCCTTTTTTTAGCCCGATTTTTATGCCATGACCGTTCCGCCACCGCTACCCGCCATGTCTAAAGCAGTCGCCATGGACTGTCACGGGAAATCCGATTCGCCTCCGCCTTATTGTGGTGGCAGGCCGGGAAACCGCTACCAGTTTCCGTCATGGTGCCACCATGGCCGAAATTCAACATGAATCCATGTTTGAAAGAGTTTTGAACCCTATCTATTGAAAAGGTTGGGAATGAAAAGACTACCTCCCCAAAAGTGGACAAACAACAGTTTAGAGCAAAGATGTTCTTTTAAGCTCATTATTAATTTTAGTAGCAACAGGCGTAAATTAGCAAAATTTGGGCATGGAAGCAAACATTCTACAAGAATAGGATACAACAACTTCTCCAGAATGGCTATATTCTACAATGCTACACTACTTGTAGGCGTGATGGAAATGAAATATTTGAATGTGGCTTTTGAATAATTCTTTTTTTTTCTTTTGTCAAGTTATTGTGCTCTTATCTCACCCTTTTTCCATATCTATTTTTCTTTCACATATTTTATATGTTCCTAGTATTGGTAAATAATTTGATATTCTTGTATAAACTATTCATTTTTGCATTGAGTAATGCGTATATGGGTTATTGATTTTCGTTTTCTTTCTTTTGTGGCTGTTATGTGAATTTGCATCATGATGACTTTATCATCTGTATCTTTTGTACGTTTGACATGTTAGTGCGTCATTAACATTTAACATCTAAAATCATTTTGTTATTTAACCTCGATCTTGTATAGCATGTTCAATTTAGCTTAACCTTAGGGAAAATCATGTATTTTTTGAACGATCTCTCAAGGAGCTGAACAAAATTATTTGTTTGAAATAAACTGATGCAAACATGTACTAGCTGAGTTGCCTACTCAACTTGTCGTTATGCTTCTTATTTTGTTTGTATGTATAGTCTGATATTGTGACTCATTTTTTGTGTTGGACAGATATGTTTATGCTCAAGTATTTATCCAATGTCATTAGCTTTTTCTTTTATTGAGCATTGTTTTCTTAGTGTTCCACAACAGAGAAATTTTTTTGTAGTTTCTGTACATCCTTATACTGTTTGATTTCATGCATATTTAGCATTGGGGTATTACTCATTATTTGGTGATATTTTGATTCATGCGCATCAGATTGTAAACATTCTATTCAAGAGGACTTTGCCTTTATTCTTTTGAAACCTTTTATTTTTGAATTCAATTTCTCTCAAGTTTTTTTTTTCTATAGTGTTTTCACCTTATCGGTTGGAAATGTTTTGAGATTGATCCTTTAAAAGAGGAAGGTACGATTTAGGCCCTTATGCTTTCATATTTATCTATATTATGTTCTATATCCCCTTTTACTAATGGTAAGCCCAAGCGTAACGATGAAGTTGTGCTTTGGTCTTGATTTCGTAAACAACCTCTTTGTATATGCATGGGAAGTCTGTGAACAATTTGTCTTCCTCGTACCTTTGTGAAGTGAGGAGCATCTATCACTAGGGTTCTTTAGTTTCTCCCCCATATTTTCCAAGACTTTCAGTAATGAATGCAAATGAGTAGAGGGAAAATAAGCAAAAATAAAGTTGTAAAATAGTGAGGTAGTGAACCGGGTGGTAAAAGATTGGTGTGATGTGGGAAGAAAGGCGAGTGAGAGAATTAAAATAACAAACTCACATCCCAACCAGTACATTTGGAGAGAAAAATAATATACAATCTTTTATTGTTGTGGAAAGGTGTGGATGGATCTATCATCTTTCTTTTTTCTTCCTCACTTTGGCTTGATTATATTACTTATTACTAGTTTTTTCTTTGTAACCCTATATCTCCTATAGATTCATTTTCCTTGTAAGAAATCCCTTACTAGTTCATAATACATTATAAAGATCTTTCTATTTTATATTTTGTTATCTTTTATACGTAACACATTGGTGTTTTCGATCATCATGGCTGCAAAAACCTGCTTGAAGGAACTTTCTACCGTCATGAAACATTGGAGAGGTGAGAAAATGACTACTCTATGTTGTTTGAGATGATCGAATACTCTATTGGGTTTGTGAGATCAAATTTGTTGTGGAACATTGATGAACCACATTACTATTATGTGTTTTCCTAGTTTTGGACAACCTTTTTAGGTTCGAAACATTAAGTTGTATTTCCCTTATTTTGTACTAATGTTTTACAATGGATATTCAAAGCAGAACAATTATTACAGAAAACTAGACAACCAACGTCTATTATCGCAGTTCACTTGGATAAGGAGGTAGTTTCCTGGTTCCAAATGATGTCTCATAATGCTTCATTTCCATCGTGACTTGGATTTACTCAAGCTTTAGATTTGAAATTTGCTCCATTTCCCTATGATTGTCCATGATCTCGTCCATTTAAGCTTATTCAAAAATCTAAACGTTCATGAATATTATGTCCAATTTATTATGCTTTTCCTAATAGAGTCCACGGTATCACATCTGATGCATTTTTGGTTTGCTTCATAGGAGTTCTAAAACCAAATATCTAAAGGGATATGATCACTCAAGCTTCTACAACCGTAATTTCTTTAGCATCTATACTTAAATTGTATGAAGGAAAATGCATGGTCACAACCAAATCCTCTAATTTGAGTTGTTTCTGAAATATCAACAACCCTACACTACGCAAACCTCAAAACTACTAACCTTCCTCCATATCCAAATCTTATTCCCAACCTAGATAATAATCGACCCAACCGTGTCAAAGTTGAGATCTTACTTAAAATGGAAAAGGAAAATATAAATCATAAATCTAAATGTTGTAACATGAGTCGTAAGATCCTATAATTTTTATAAAATTTATATAGCACACTTAAAATTCATAATTGAACTTCATCATATATAAAGCAATACTTCCTTAAACACCACATCCTAGTTAGATAAGTGTAACACTTTCCTAGTTACAGAATAGAAAATAGTAACAAAATAATACTCCATCTAAGCTAAATAATATTCCAAGTTAAATTCATAATATGTATAACGACCTTTAACTACAATCCATGTTAACAATCATCAAGTTTATTTTAGTTGAGTTGTTTTGTCTACTTCTTAGTTAATTTTAAGTTAGCCACAACAAAAATAATAGCATTTATTTATTGTTCTTTGTTGTAGTCTAGTTTTTCTCTTTTTGTGGTTCTAAACAAATGCAAAGACAAATACAATATGCAAATAGTAGACTAATAATTCTATAATATGCAAATAGTAGACTAATAGTTCTATGATATGCAAATAGTAGACTAATAATTCTATTGTAGGAATATATTTTAACATTAACTTACCATATAAAAGGAACTTTAAATAGGCTCATATAGGAACTACATATCAAACGCAATATGTAAATGCCATATTTTTGGAGTACTAAATGATCACCACGGTAAGACTCCTACCAATTTATTGACCTAGAAGTCAAGCAACAACCAAAATATTTAGCTCACTTTTTGAAGTAATCAATTTGAACATCAATAAAAGTTTGTTGATGCTCATTCTCTAGCATCCTGGTTAGACATTGCATTAGACCTTATTTCACTTCCAAACCTATGAAATTGGTTGTCCCACCTTTCATCAATGATGTTTCATAAAGGCAAATAACTTACCAAAATATGGCATTGAGTTAGTTTTCATTTATTTTTTGGTTGTTTTGAATTTCAAAATCACTAGCTTAATAGACAAATATATAGATGGTTAGATTGAAATCCTCTTTTTATAACATTGACAGCCTTTTGTATCTTCTTCTAGCTTGGTCCAAGTTTTTCATAAGTTTTTTATCTGAATCAACCAATTGAAACACTTCAATTAGAGGCAATATTATGATTTATCTCAAAAATCTTTATATAAAACCACATTTTCAACTATTTTTTCATCATTTCTTTTAGCAAACCTACTAGACCTTCATTCATTACTAGTAAACATTCTAATTAAAGTTTCCTTGTTTTCATGAAGACACCTTATGTCAAATAACATGTAACAAAGTGAATAATTCTCGAGCTTACCATATTTCTTCCTTTTGTGAAATGTTGTAATAGAGAGATTAAAGAAGTTTTTAATCTTTTTTTGCTTTTTGAAATTGTCTTCTCATGAATTGGGATCTTCTTCTCATAATGCTCTAACATTCATTAAACACAATATGAAACACAAGGTTCCATACCTTTTTCCTAGACCAATAACTTTATAGTTTGTTACATTATCTATCACAACTTAAAAAACATTGTCTTTTCCCACCATTTCAATGATGTTATCCATCATTTAAAAAGCTTTTTCAATTGTTTTAGATATAACATATGTATCCATGGACTTTAGAAACACAATTCCTTTGGGTTGTTCAACAAGAAGTTGATTATTGTCTTTCTTTTCTTATGATTCCAACCATTAGTCGTAATCAACATTTTATTTTCTTCCACTCATCCTTATGTTATTGTTAAACAAGTGATGCATTTTAAACTTCCTCTTTTAAATATTTGACTCTTTCTCATCATAGGATAAGGGTTTAAATTCAAAGCCATGTCTTAACATTAAATTAAACATAATAATGAATTCTTCTTGTTTGCCACATTGAAAGGTATAATGTTGTTATAGGAAAACCTAGTAATTGCTTGATGTGCTTCCTCTTTCATATCTTTCTTAAACATGTTGATAGGTATCTTGTGTACTAACTACTTTCTAAAAGATGTTTATAGGACCATTGCTTGATGCTTCACTACATTTCTTTTCTCACTACCTTCCATTTCCACCTCTATTTTAAGTCTTGATTCTCGTTTAAATTTTTTTTGCAAACTAACAACAATTTCCCATATTTTCTTTTCACTTCATTGGTAATGCTCTTGCAAGCTCCAACATCCTTTCGAGTGGTAGCTAAGTGATGCTTCAACTAATAAATTATACTTATTATTTCCTTTTGACAGTAGTTGCATTGGAAATTTTTGGTATTCCAAATAGTTAAAATACAATGCTTCCAAGCTATATTACTCATATTTCTTAAAGCATTTTCTTAGAGCCATGGGTATAAAGGAGTTTTATGTTGGATTTGAAATCATTTTAATTATTTGGAGAGTAGATTGAGTGCAACATGGCGAGAAAAAAATAGAAGGATTATTTGAATTTCACTTTGGGTGCAGTGCAATTTGGTTTACTATAAAGGAAGAATAAGTGTGATATAATGTAGTGGAAAATATAGAGAAAAATCGATTGAAGTGCACATTGGGAGGAATGCATTTTGGTTTATTGTAAAGGATAACAGAGTGGTGGGGTGCGTGAAAAATTGCAAGGAGAAAGAAAGATTGGAATGATAGTAATTAGAGCTAGGACCAAAGAAAGAATGGAAAATTAGTGTTTTAGAGAAGAGATAGTGACAATTGTGAATTTTTTAACTAAGGGAGAGCATGGTAGTTAGAATTGTATGAATCGCATGATACGTATCACGATTTGGTTCAAAAAATTCCTTCCACGATACATATCTGTAGGTGAATTGGTTTTTGACTTGAATCATGACATGAATCGAATGAATTGTATTGGAATCGAATGATCTGCGATTGAGTTCCATTACACTTGATTCTGTGACATATACACTTCACGAAGTGACACACACTGCATATGCTTCATGAGGTGATACACGTTGAAAATGAAAAATCCCAACAACCTAAAGAGTCAGACACGATTGAATTATTTGTCTATAAATTGCTAAGGGAAAGAAAGATGAGAAGGATAAGAAGATGGAGAAGAAATAAAGTAGAATTAGTGATAAATTACTTTTGAAAAATACGGGGGAGCATAAGCATAAAGAAGAAGAGAAAAGAATAAGCTTACAAGAGAGAATAAAATAAAATCAAAGCAAAGGAGCTTACTGTCCCAGAAGAATAATTGGTAACACCATTTGAGACAACAAGTTGGAGAAGAGAATAGGTTTACATGTCCCGCTCATTGACTTAAACATATACTAATAAATTCAAACTGAGAGACATATTTTAAATCTATTTCAGCAAAACACTTACGCAATATTTTAATCTCTTACTTTTAAAAACGTTACATTAAGATTTTAATAATATTTAATTCATTCTGAAATAGTACATCACATCAACTGTAATTGTACATTTTCTTAAACCTGTAAACTTTATCCCACTTTTTCTGAAACATCCAAAATGTAGATCACATGATCTTTTATTTTAGCTTTATATCTATTTGTTTTTTATATGAAACTTTATATTTTTATATATGACTATTCCTTGCATTTGTTAACTATATTTTTTGTTTTTCCCTTTTAAGTTTTGCTTTTCTAGGAAAAAATTTCAGTTGTTTGAATTTATTTGTAGAAGTAATGAGTTAGACAAAGAGAAATAAATAAATATTTTAGTCAAATGTAAGTATTGTTCACATGCTTGTTGAGGTGGTTTTGCAAGAATGAAACATCATCTTGCTAGAACAAAGGAGAACACAATTGCTTGTACATCTATTCCTTATGATGTTGTTAGGGAAATATTTTTAAGTTATTAAAGGATAATGAAAAAAAAAATCAAAGAAGCAAATACGGTAGACTATTTTGAAGAAACAAATATTCAATGTAATAGTAAAAAAACATTGGAGTCATTTGCTAAGAAAGGGAAATAAGGAGTTACAAAGCAATAAACCATAAATGAAATGTTTAAAGAGAGAGTCATGAATCAAGATATTTTACCATGCATATATGGGAGAAGAGGGAACAAAAGACACCTAATAGGACTAATGTTATTCAAGATTCAAATGGGTAACCTATTGATGAATAGCTAACACAACTTCTATCCAATAGAATTTTAGAATAAAAATTTACAAAAAGAAGATTCTAAATACTTCCAAAGAAATGAAGATTCTTCCTTTTCTCAACCTAATTTAATTTGTGAAATGTTAACACATGTTAGTTCATGAACAATACTACCACGAGATAAAAATTTGAAGAATTCACAATTCACATATTTAGTGTAATTACCGTACCCAATTCTTTTAATGTTTTTTTCTAAATTGATTTTGGTTAAGAAATAAGTTCTAAAATAGGTTCTCAAACTTCAAAGTGAGTTAAATGGAATGGAAAATCACTCATTTTGTTACTAATGGGATAGGATATAAAATGATAATTTGATAGTTGACAATATTACAATTGAAAGACTCAATTGACTTTTTGGTAAACAAACTAGGGAACAAGGATTTGATAAGGTGAATGAGGAATGTCTAAGTCTTTTATATGGAAACTATTTCTTAGAACTTGTCCATGTTTACTATGTTGCTTATTGGCTTATGAACTTTGTTTCATTTTGGTCCTTGGACTCTAATAGATAAATCCTACTATATTTTCTATAAACTAAAATCGTCTTTCTCGTGACAAGGTCTTGAGGTACAAGAGAAAAGTTAATGAACAATTCAATCATTTTATAAGTTTTTGTACAAAGATAAAACTATTGGTTGGTAGTAGGACATTTAAAACATAATTTACTATAATAATTAATTCTAAAGTTATATTCCTGGATCCACATATAAGTATGCTATCACCCTTTGAAATCGAAGAGCATAGGAAATGGAGTCATGTGACTAGTTGTTCTTAAATGAAGAATCCAAACACTTGAGACTTAAGGCCAATAATATTAAATAAACTCTTACCTTTTATGGACAAAATACACAATCTAAAAAACGTACTCATTAATTCAATAATTGTTCTTAGAAGATCATAGATTTTCATATATGGATTTGGTTGAGGTAGAAAACTAAGTTGACATGTTTCTTCATGTTTTGAGGTATTATTATTGGTCCATTTCTATGAAGTTCCTTTCTTACTTACCATATACTCTAGGAATTTATTACTTCATTGAAGTTTGGAGCATGTTTCCTTAGTACACCTATATCTTTTATGGTATGAATAATATTATCCATGGTTTGCATTATATATTACACTTTATCTAGTGTTTGACCACTTAAAGACTTTTTTTCCTACTCTCATGATGAAGCTTGTGTTGTAAATTCTTCTATTATTCAGGACAACCCTCTAAGTTCCTTCTCCCATTACAATAAAAATAATTGTGACAAAGTAGAAATTTTTTATTTTCTTAAGATTTGTATCCTAATTCTATTCATGGTTCAAATCATGTAGGAATTTAAAGATCTCCCCTCCTTCCACATCTTCAACATGTGCGACGATATTTGTTTTTCAAATAATCAAATTTTGATATTAATATAGTTTGATCCATTAACCATTCAAAATTTCATGATGTTCTGATATAGATAAAACCATATTTAGTTAAACACCATATTCTAAATGTCATAACATACAACAAAAGTATTCTTCAGAATATTTTATCTCCTTAGCACAAAAATAAAACATATAGTTTTGACTCATATCATAAGCTATGGAATACCGCATCTAACTCATAATCAATGAATTCATTGTCCCACATAAAATTAGAGTCATTCACTTGGACAATAGAGGATGGTTTAAATAATCACACCAAACTCTTTAAAAGAAGTTATGCTTAAATAAATTAAAGGATTTTAAAGATATTTTCTCTTATGAAGATATTAAACAATTTAATGTTATTTAAACAAAAAATATTTTGTGATGATGTTGAGTGTTTTAGTAATTAAATTGTAGCATAGTATATTAGTAGGTGATTACATTCTTTATTTTTTCTTTTGGTATTATTATTTTGAAATATATTTTTATTCTAAAATTATGATAACTAATTAAGTTCTAGGTCCCGTACATGCAATTTTAGTTGCATTAAATAATCTTTGCCTCACATTATTCTGAAATTCAAGACATCAAGTATTGGTTAGGAATGTATGTTGGTAGCTTGAACTCGATCTATGTTTATGAAGGTGTGCAAAGAGATGATATTTTATTTCAACATTTACTTTGTAATTCTGTATATTTATGAAGGTGTACAAAGAGATGATACTTTATTTCAATATTTACTTTGTAATTCTGTTTAGGGCATTGAGAAACAAATTGAACCGAAGGGTTGAGAAAAGTGAATTCATGTATGGAAATTGAAAGGAGTAAAATGATGCAAGTAAAAGATGAGTGTATCAAGATGCAAAAAGTCGAAAACAATATCGAGGAAAATGTAATCAAGACATGATTGATAAAAGGTGTGATCGAGATAGGGTTTCAAAACTAGATCAAAAGAAAGTTATTTATAATAATTGCGCACCTCACATAACGTGGACAATTTTAACTCGTTACGATTTTAATATAATTTTTCCTTTATTTTTTTTTACATTAACGATCAAAAAAGGAGGAAAAAATATAAATAGGTAATTCAAATGTAAAATGAGGGTGACAAATTATGGTTATAATACAAACACTTTGAGAACACCACAAACAATAAAAATGACAAGTTCAATGACGATTCTTGTAATTTGGGTCACCACTTTCATAAATTTTCTTTCAATTCTTGTTTTATCATTTGCAATTTAATTACCACAATTTACATTCTTTCAAACCTTCATCTTCATTCTCTTCTTTATCTACTTTCTTCTCCATTTTTATTTATTTTTCTCTACCCACCATTTCATCTCTAAATATAAACAAAAAAAAATTATTGTTGGAAAGAAATATATGAATTCCTGATTGAAATGCACATTAAAAGAGAATTAAGGGACTTAAAGATAATTGTGACTTTAATCTACGGCATAAGTGAATTATTCATCAAGTTCATTTTAATAATGGAATCATAAAAATCAATACGATCTAATCCAGATTGAAAAACTTTAGTTTGCTCACCTAATTGATTGAAGAATTCATATCGAGTTGATTTGGTTCAATTACAATTACATTACATCTTATCGAACCAAAATTCTCGAGAAACAATTTCATATAATATATTTTCAATATTATTATGCATTTATGTCAAATATAATCACCATAATTTTCATACATAAACATTTCTTTATAAATTTTAACTCAAATGTTGAATCCATATTTTATCTTACCAATTGTTCAACCAAAACGCAAAATATTTATTTGTAATCAAAATACATATTTTATATTTTGGATGGAACAATCTAAAATATAAAATATCTTAACTATCCAATTTTCGAAGAAAAAAAACACGAAAATCGATGCAATATTTCATAAATTATAATACATGCTTTCAACTCAAAACTTTAAGAGAATAAGTTTATGGGTCTTCTACTTTATAAGGTGTTCAATTTTCTTATGTTTACTCAATGTAAAACTTAGACTCACACTTATATTTTCACCTAAAAATAATAAAATATAAGAGTGCATTAAGCAAGTGCCATATATTTAGAATATTGGAAAAGATTGGTGCAATAACATACATTAGATTTGGAATTTGTTTTAAAAGCCACATCTATTACTTTGTATGTACTAACTAATTTAAGGTCATTCATTACACAAGATTCTTAATAACATGGTGTGATATCTATATGAAACAAATTATCAACATGAAAGGTTAAAAGTCATTTTAAAATTCATTTTAAAGATTCTTTAATTAATGTTAAATTTTAATTTGAAACTTTATACATTTTCAAGGACGAAATAACTTAACAATTTTACCAATTCGACCTATAAATCTATATTGAGATGAGTTGAAATAATAATAATTTTACCCACTCAAAAGAATTAATTACATTAATCAGTTTGTAGGGTTATAAACTTGGCATCTTATGAATTCTTTAGACTCTTCTTTTATTTTGGAATGTAAATTTTTATATTTAACAATATTAATTCCAAAATGAAAGCCATTCAAGAATAAGTAAATGTTGCATATTTTAAACAACTTATGAATGTTTTTTTTTTCAGAAAATATAAAATATATCAAAAAGTGTGAATTGACTTGCCCACTCCATAATTAAAATTATACGCGCAAAAGAAAAAGAAAATTTCACTCTAGTTTGTGATGAAGAAATCTGTAGTATTATTTCTTTACTCCCACCATGTTACAAATATATTCAAAACCTAATATCTATCTAACAATCACTTTACTTCCGATATCACTATAAGAAAATTTCTCATTAACAACTAATTTTAAAGACTAAAAGTTGTTAATCACTATAGTGACAAATTTTGTAAGGCCCATTTATATTGTAGCCCCAATGTTTAAGGGCTGCCCCAAATCAGTTGGGCCTAGGGCTGACCTATAGGGAGCCAAAGACCCAAAACTGCCCTAACACCCTCATTCACTTCACTTTCAGAAAAGCAGTCTCTCTCTCTTAGAACATCAACATTTCTCTGCTAGGGTTTGAGTTCATTCAAGTTCAAGTTAGCTCGACCTCATTTATACTCACGTAAGTTGTTCGTCAACCCATACTATTCTGCTTTGGTTTAGTTTTTGTGGTCACTGTTAGGGTTCACCGTAGTAACCATGTTATTCTTTCTGTGCCACTATTCTCAGCCCTCGAGTTTGCTCCTGGAGTTGTTGGGTTTGTTAATTGGCTTAAGTGTCGAAGTCTGTTTTAGCTCTTTCCGGGTAAGGGAAGCTAGATCCTTTTTGTGTTTTTGAAGTATGTGGTTTTTTTCTGTTTGTTTCATGTTCAAAATGATTTGGAAGGTGTTGGCATTTGTGTGTGAATGATCTATATGGAAGTGCTTGGTTGTTTCTGGTCTTACAAGCGTGGAACAGTGAGGGAGAACTGCTATTTTCGTCCAAGCAAGCTCGTCTCGCCAAGGCGAGAGTAGCAGAAGCTCGCCCAGGGGTTTTAGCTCGAACACTCGCTCATGCAGAAAAATTGAGTTTTGAGAGAAAAACCATCTCGCTCAGGCGAGATGGCCTCGCCTAAGCGAGAGTTCGCAAAACCCCCAAGACCTTTGTTTGCAGTCTCGCCTAAGCGAGAGCACTCATCTCGCTTGAGCGAGGGCTCCTAACTTGAGCGAGATCTGACGTAGATTGCATTATTTTCTCACATGCTTGTTATTGATGGTATGATTGGATGGTTTGCTCTAATTAAAGTGAGAGACATGCAAGTATGTATGAAATCTTTTATGTTATGGGTTATAATAATGAGTTTGACATGATCTTGGCATGTAACATGTATGGGATGGTTGGTTATCTACGTTGGTATGGAATTGGCATGAACAATGGTTTTATATTGGTTGATGGGACATGATATTGGTGTGGTCAGGACGTAATTCCATGATAGTTTCGTGGTGGTGCCTCATTGGTCAGGACGTAATTCCTTGAATCTCTAGGTGAGACCTACTAACAATTAGCTCGGTAGAGCAGTAGAGGCCACCACAAGTGCAAGCATCCAGTAAATCCAACTAATTATATGTATCCAGATAAGTCGTGTCTTGAGTCTTAGTGTATGGTTTGTGAGTCATAACATGATTGGTTGATATATGTATCTTGGACTATGAATGTGTATGAAACTGTATGATAAATCCTTTTCTACTCTAGCTTACCCTTTCTGCTTGTATGTTTTGTGTGTGTGTGGTTTTCTCTTCTTGCGATGACCATCAATTTATTGATGTGAGCATATGCGAGAACTCCTCGTGGTCAACAGGGAAATGGTGATTCCATTGCATAGCCTATCTGGGTTGGATTCCGCTCATTTATGTTGTCTTTTAGGGTTGTGGCCCATGTATTTCCTTATCCTAGAACTTTATTTTGAATACTTTAGATCCCTTACTCTATTTTGTTACTGGCATCGTGGTGTGTCTTAGTTTCTTTCCTGTTTACTTCTGGACAACTGTAAGGAGTAGTGTTTATACTCCATGACTTTGCTTCTTATATTCATTTGTGTGACATTTCATTTAATTAAGGTTATTATTTAAATGGGGTGTTACAAATTTAGATTCTAATTTATAAAATAAAAAGTTATTAGTTACTAAAATAGTCACTATTATGAATAAAAAAAATTATAATTGGTCTCTAAATTGGTTTCTAAAATTTAACTTTCAAGGTTTCAACTACCAAAGGAAATTGGTCACTAAACTTTAGATACCAAAGAAATTATTTTGTAAATTAGTCTTTAATTAATTAATGACCAATTATAATTTTTTATTCATAATAGTTACTAGTTTGTAATCAATAATTTTTTATTTTGTAAATTGATATTTGAATTGGTCATTATAGTGACTAACAACTTTAGGTTAATAAAATTGGTTGTTAATGAGACAGTATGGTTATTAAGTAATTTTTATTGTATTTATTATATTATCTTTGTAGTTTAATACTTTATTATTAAAATATAGTTGTTTGGTGGGATGTATATTAATTATTGTCTAATTACTATGACTAAAATAACTATGATAAGTATCAAAAGGGTACCTATCATAATAAAAGGGTCAAGATAGGTGAGTGATCATTTTCAATCTTTTAGGTTTTTGTTTATTTTGTGGCATTTGGGTGTGATGATGTCTATTTTCTCAAAAGAGTAATGCTGTTTTAACAACATTTTTCCACATTTCACAACAGAGAAAGATGTAAGAAGAAAAAAGAAAGAAGCATGGAATAAAAAATATGTGGTGCCATGAAGAGAAATAAAGAAGAATTGAAAACAATGTTATAAATTTCCTTCTTTTTTTTCTGAGAATGACACTATTCTTTTTAAAAAGGTTCTGAAAGTTGAGAAAGTGACATAATAATAATATTAGTAGTGCCTTCACTTTAACCTTGTTTAATTTCAAAATCTTTTTGACCTAAGGTTTAGGTTTAGTTAATTCTATTTAATTTAAAAGTAGATATTAATTTAAATTTTATTGTATGAGTTGTTAATAATATATATAATTCATAAAGGCAAAATTAAAGTGTTCCTTTTTATTATTTATGTACTTAAGGACAAAATATGAGATGAACATTCCATTTTCATTCACTGGAAATGCATAACTCTAATTAGACATTAATTAGGTTAAAGCCACAATCATTGTTACTGGTCATTGATCAGCTAGAAAAGGATTTCCAATTTCACATTCATGGTTTTCAGAAAAGGAATAATATACTTTTTCTAAATCCAAGTGCTATTGTAAAAAATAAAATAAAATATTAACAAGTGTTTTAAAATTACTGAATAAGAGTTACCATGTATATTTTAATTGGTTTTCCAAATCTAACCTACCTAATAATAGAAATATATTTGGCTATGAAGAAGGCATTTTTTGGTAAGTATTTTTTTTGAAAAAAAAAAATATGATATTCTCAATATATTAAAATTAACTTAAGTTAATCTATAAAAACTCTTTCCTATTGACTTTTTTGAAAACACAATCTTTAACTTAAGTGTTTATGAAAAAACATTACCTAAATATTCCGTTTTAACCTAAGGAAAATCCAAATATAGCACAAAGCATCTTCAAAAAATTTCTGCATAAGTTAATATCCGTTAAAATTGTTCATAATAGTTTTTAAAAGTAAAAATAAAATAAAATAAAACTACTATTAAAAGAGTAATTTGCCAATCACTCGAGAATGATAATATTAATTTATTTTTAAATACAAAAAGGAGAATGAAAATTAATAACTAAATTTAGAGAAGTATATTAATATGTTTTTCATCTTGACAAACTAAATGATGTTAATTTTATCCTTTTGGAAATACAAAAGATATTTGTTGTATTTGTGTTAGAAACATAAGTACAAAAACAAATCATTTTGGCCAAAAGAAATCCAACATATAAAAAGTAGAACAAACATAAACAAATGGTCTTGTCTTTATAGTGACAAATTGCAGCTATTGGTGGAAGCATTGAACAGTGAAAACAATTTTATGTTTTTGTAAAATAAGTGAATAGTAGTGTACTGTGTTAAAACAATGATTGGCATTAGGCCAATTGTTATCTCCAATGTTTTGTTGAACATAGTGCAAATGAAATTCTAGCCATAAATTTAAACCCTAACACCAATAACTTTGGTTAGTTATTAGTAATGATGAATTTAAAGTTTTGATCTTTAATGACATGTGATGACTTTAAATGGGCCATGTATCTCCAATTGAAGTTGGTTTAACCACATCTTTTGGGTGAGAAATCATGTGAGTTCAAAATGCAACTATATGAATAAATAAATACATAAATAATTTTAGTCTAATATTATTCATCCTAAGATATATAATATATATTACAAATTTTAAGAGTTTTTCTTTGAGTCAATGATACTATATATCATAACATTAATATATGTATAACTTCGGATAAGGACTTTAGCTTTTGTTGAATAGAAATAAACTAATTAATGTCATATAATTAGCATAAACCAAAGTTGGTGATTTCTAATTTTAGAGACTAAACACACAAAAAATACATTTTAGACCGAAATCCAAACTCACTAATTTTACATAGACTAACAACATTAAGTTTAAATAAATTCTCAATATATTAAAATTAATTGGATAAGTTAATATAAGAAAAAATTATATAAAATACACAAGCTAATTATGTTTATGCATGAACATACACTGCAAGAAAATTCTTAATAATGATCAATTTTAATGACAAAAAATAATTAGTCACTATAGTAACCAGTTTATAAATTAAAAATTATAATTGGTAATTACAATAATTTTATTATAAATTGGTCTCTAAATTAGTTACTAACATTGCACTACTAAAAAAATTCATATTTCTTGTCAATTTTGTTTTGAAATTTTTTTTTATAGGAAATACTTATAAATTTTGTTATGAAAAAAAATTGTAAGAAATTGCTACCAATATTTTTACAAAATATTTTATATAAAACACTTTTCGCAACAAATTTTGTAGGAAATACTTACAAATTTTATAATTTTGTAGGAAATAATTATCCACGAAAGAATTACCTGTCAATTCAACTTCTAGGAAAAATAGTAGGAAAAAGTCTTTTCTTGCAAATTCTTTTAACAAATTTGCAAGAAAATTCCTAGGTAATATGAGAATTTTATTAATAACCAAGGTTTTGGCTACTAAAAAATTGATCTCCAAATTAATCTCTAAATTAATCAATAAAATTGGTCATTATTTAAAAGTTTTCCTGCAGTGATATTTTAATTTATTAAAAAACATTTTCTTCTATTATTTTCTTATCCTATTAGTGTTTATGTATTCAAATAAATCTTATATTAAAAATATCTTTAAGTATCGAACATATATTAAGATGTTTAATTCCTAGGTCAATTTTTATCTTTTCATTATTATAATTCTTTATCTATTTTATTAATACTATAAAAAAGATATGCATATGATAGTTTATTGCACTTACATAAGATAATTATGATATTCAAAATATTGAAATTTTCAAATACAATTGAAAATAAATGTCGGTGGGTGTGAACCAACCTTACTTTATAAGTTATAAGTTAGTTTTGTAAGATTGAGTTAAATTTAAAGTTTACTTCTTAAAAAGAATATCATAGTCATTCAAAACTTATCCTAACTAGATTTCACTCATTATCGGACAACTATCGAACCACCCTTCAATGTATTGTTCCACACTTGAGATATATATGCTTTGACTAGAGTTGTCAAATGGGTTGGAACCTATGAGTTAACCCAGCTCACTACGAGTTAAGGTCTGGTTGGGTTGAAATTTTTTTACAAATTTAAATAGGGTTAATTTTGACTCGGCTCACCCGGATTGAACCCGTGGTGAGCCGAGTTGGTGAGCCAACCCGTAAATAAAGGATCACACAAGTGTTTTTTATTAAGTTGGGCTTTGCATTTAGGTAAATTTAGGTTGTTTTCTTTAGCCACACATAGATAATTTGTATTTTTGTGATTTTGGTTTGTATTTCGATTGTATTAAAGTTTATTTAAATTTTAATTAGAATTATAATTTAGTTTTGACTAAAAAAAAATAAAAAAATTGTATTTTTTTTAATTAAGTGAGCCAGTGAGCCAACTCGTTTAACCTACCAACTCGTAGTGGGTCGGGTCGGGTTAAAAAAAATTTGGCTTGCTAATAAGTGAATTGGGTTGAGTTAACTAACTAAATTATCAACCCGTGATGAGTCGAGCCGAGTCAGACCGAATTACCCGTTTTGACTGCTCTAACCTTGACATGAGAAAGTGTGTTAAAAATTTCTCATTGAGTAAACATTCAAATATATATATATATATATA
>Ga0099822_1002538_pt1 | contig 22813 bp, 4 predicted proteins | sample CowpeawhiteBW_FD_76839 | JGI IMG/M metagenome (GOLD analysis project Ga0099822, IMG submission 76839) | Root nodule microbial communities of legume samples collected from California USA - Cow pea white BW | ecosystem: Host-associated > Plants > Roots > Nodule | place: USA: California | collected... | reverse complement strand
TGGGCTTTTTGTTAGGGCTATGGCCCATGTATTGCTTTACTTTTTAATACTCTATTTTTTCTTTTTGTGTGTTATATATATAATATATTGTAAATATATATATATATATATATATATATATATATATATATATATATATATGACTTTATCGATGACATGATTTTTGGCTCTGGCTTACCCTTTGTTTGTTTGATTGTCTTGGATGTGTGGCACTTCTCTTTTGCGATGATCATCAATTTGTTGATGTGAGCAGAAGCGAGAGGTTCTCGTGATCAACAGGGGAACGGTGACTCCGCTACATAGCCATCTGGGCTGGAGCCGTTGTTTTATCTAGTTGGGCTTCTTAGGGCTACGACCCATGTATTTCGTTGACTTGTGACCTCCTTATGTTTCCTTTAACTTTATGTCTGGTTTCCTGTGGCATCGTGGTGTGCCTTACATTGTAAGGAGTGGGTTTAAACTCCAAGGCTGCACTATGATATTATTCTAGTGTGACGCTTCTTTGATTACGTTATTAATTAAATGGGGTGTTACATTTTATGGCATAAATGATCTTAAGAAATATCATGATTAGAAGTGAACTTTTGATTGATTTTGTAAAATTTGATTATGATTAAAAAAACTAAGTAGCATATATAAAATTTAAGGACATCACACAAAAGTTTGATGAGTATTGAAATAACAAGAGGTATTGTGTGGTTTACTAAATACAATTAAAATAATGCATGCATGAAATTCTTTCATTCTCGCTATAAGAAGGAACTTTTTCTGAAATTTCAGATGTTGTATCCCTCACTTGAATACTACATCGATTATTATTTACAAGAACCGATGCTATATGTAACCATTTATTTTTTTAGAATACCAAATTGTTATATTGGTTTATTGTGTTAATCAATATAATATTAATATGTATTTTACATCGTTTGGATAACTATAGTAATATATTTTAGACTTTTTACCTTATTTGTCTTTGCATAAAAAAATTTAACTAATGTAATATGCCATAAATAACTAACATAAAAATGTACTTTTTGTGAATTAAGAGAAAGATCTATAACTTTTCTTTTGAGCAAAATCTATTTGGCACCTGATTCATATTTATTTTCATTTAATTTATTTAGTATCCTCAAATATCATATTTTGATTCCAAGATTTCTTTCTATAGACCATCTTTATCTATTCTCATTCCTCACTTTTATTTTTTTCAAGTAAGGCCATGTTGAAAATAAAGATTTTATAGAACTTTATGAGACAAATTTTAGAAAAAGAAGACAAGTTTTTTTCAGGAGAGAAGATTTTAAAAAATATTTTCTTCAAGAAAATAAAAAGGAATAAAGCAGTCATCTTATTATGACATACTAAATGGAATATTCTCTCATATTTTTTTCAAAATTCATGGTCAAATTCACGGAAAAAAAAAGAAAAAAGGTTATAAAACTTAAATATAAAACATATAAAACTTAAATTAACACGCATACATTGTAAAACTTAAATTAAGTTAATTAAGTTCAACTAAAATAATTTTAAACAGCGTAGGATCTAAACTACAATTACAAACAATTTCTTAACCTTGTATTATAACTTAGTTTTAGGGCATAAACAGGGATGACACGACATTGTGGGGATGAGATTCACCGTCTCATATTTATCTTGAGAGAAAAAAAAATTATCTTCACCTCTATACTTAAACTCAATAGGTATTAAATTTTTGTCTTATCCCTACCAAATAACGGATATATACTTATACATGTACTCGTACCTGTATTTACTTTTTTCCTATTTTAATATCAATTGAGTAATTTTTATAAAATAATACAAAATTATAGTAAGAGAAACTTAATATTATCAAATAATTTAATATTGAAAGGTAGTTTATTTATTCAATATCAAATATTTAGAAACCTAGTTAATAAAATTTAAAAATATTTTTAATAAAAGGAAAACAAATATTCAAATTAAATAATATTTTAAATATCTGTTTACTTTATTTTTTAAATTCTTATAAATCTTTTTTTTATACAACAATTAAAGTTATAATACATGACTCAATCAAAATCACACATGGAGCATAGATTAAACTAATAATAATAGAATTTTAACATAGATCTTTCATCTTTTGAACATCAATATATGTTGGATGGTGATAAAAAGATTCATGAAAATTACATTAAATTATTATATTATAGTAAATAAAATTTATTTGTACAATTATAATGATAAAATTACATGTATGATAATGAGTTAAAATATAAAAAGAATTATATATAAAATATCAAAATAATGATTAAAATAAACAACAAACAAAAATATTTTTAAAAAAATGATCAAATGTGTCTTATAAGTAATTTGAGATACTATTGAATGAATAAAGAAAAACAAATGTATAATTAAGGGTATGATAAGATGAAAAATACCTTAGAGATCTAAAAAATCTCTTAAAGTATCAATTTAATTGATGGTTGAGAGATACAAAAATTATTTTAGCGAAACAAAAGAGTTATTCAGATGAAAAAAATAATAATAATAGAATAAAGAAGATAATTTTATTTTATATAATCTAGTAAATGAAATGTTTATACTGTTGAACACTTAAATTGAGAGTGTTAAACATTCTCATGTGAAAAATATATATATACAATAAATAAAAATATTAAAAAAGAGTAGAAATATTCAAATGTGAGACATAAAAAATATTTAATTGATATACATAATTTGAACATAATCGCATAAATATTGTGATAAGAAAAAAAATATTTTGGAGATGCAAAATAATTTTATGATAAGCCAAACAATTATAAGAAATAAAAGATAGAAAATGTGTTAGTATATATATATATATACATATATATATATATATATACATATATATATATACATATATATATATATATATATATATATATATGTGTGTGTGTGTGTGTAAATTTACTTAATAGACTATGAGTATTTTAATAATTTAAATAGGAATGGGAATATGGCATGACAAATATTATGGTGGGTATGAGGACGAGAACATGACATATATGTATATCCTCATCTCCATTCTCATATTCAATCAATATGGAACGAATTCGAGCAACATCCACATGGACAAGTTTATTTGTCATTCCTAGAGATAAAATTATATAATTTATTCACCATAACTATTCCTACAACTTATGTCCCATAATTTTAAAGTATTTGAAAGATTAAAATAATTTCATTTATATAGTTTTAAATAATTTAAAAGATTTACTTTCAGGACCAGTTTTTATATATTTTAAATAATTAAAACGTCTAAATTTGGGAATTAAACTATAGTTTTAAACAATTTTTAATTTTTTTGATCTTGTAACTTATTCTAAGGACAATGATACTTTAACCTTTTTTTTACCCACTTTTAATCCACCACTTTAATCACCATTAGATTATCACATCACATCACTAAAAAGAATCAAAATAAATGATCTAATGGTAATTGAAGTAGTAGGTTAAAAGTGAGTCAAAAAAAAAAAAGATTAAAATATCATTTTTCCTTATTCTTATAAACACAGTAAAACCCTTCATAAAAAATTTATAAAATCTTTTTTCATAAAAGCGCAAAGACAAGGGTTTTGTTCATCGTGAAGTCTTCTTCAAATTTAGTCGAACAAAACTCTCTTTTGGGTGAGTCGAAATTTTCATTTACTTCGCTACCCACTCGTTTTTGGGGTAATGAATGTGATCTTTTTGGGTCACATGTGTTCATAAAGTCTTATCTTCACTTCTTGGTAATCTATGGTTCGTTTGGTTGAATCCAATTATTTTTCGTTGTCTTTAGGTTAAGGTTGAGCTTTTATGAGTTTGAAGGTGTCTTGGTGGTTCTTAGAGTTTCGAGTCTATCTTCGAAGGCAAGGGAAACTAAATGTTTTAAAAGTTTTGTTGTAATTGAATGAATTGAACATTTGTTAAAGCTTTGAGTGTTGTATAGATGTGTTTTTGGTGAAATAATTGATTGATTTGTGGAGCATTAATATATTTGAATTTGGATGCGTTAAAATTTGTTGTATGAGATTGTGGTTGAAATTCTGATTGATGAATGTTTGAACTGATGCATAAGTGATTTCATTTGCTTGATGTTGTGAAAGGGTGAACTAGTAGGATTGATGAATTTGGATAGAAGAAAAAATTATATGCATAATTTGAGGTCTTGGTAGGGAAATTAATTATTTTATGGTAAACATTACTTAATTGATTTCCATGGGTATGTTTTGTAGTTGTATAATTTGTTTGAGTTTTGGAATGTAAGAGAAAATACTTATTGAAATCCATTCATCACTCATCAAATGGTAAATGGAATTTGAGTTTTTTTTTTTATGACGTTAATTTGAACCCCTTTATAAGTCCTTTGATTGATTAGATTTGACACTTCTTGAGCTAAGAGTTTGATATATTAAAATATTATGAAGTTTATTGAGTGAAGAATAGCTTAAGAAAGGTCAAATTGATTAGTTGAAACTTAAAGAGAGAGTTTAGACATTTGGTTCAGCATCGGGCACCACCATAGTGTCGTCGGGCACCAATTGGACATGGGCCACTGACTTGGCCATAAGCAGTACTAAATTACCATCTGGTGCAAGCCAGACAGTGAACTCACTAATTTGTTGGTGCTTGGTGCCATTTTTGGGCTGTCAGACACCACCTTGTTTTCAGCTTTGAGTAGTCTTATGATAATTGTGATTCTCACTTTGTTAACCGTCAGATCAAGCTAAAATGTAACAATATGTTCTAGACATATGATATTTTGTTTTGACAATTATGATATTTGATTTAAGGTTTGTAATTAGAAAAGTCATTTTGATACGAATGCTCTCTTTTTTAGTTTCTCTTTTGTGTAGAAATTTTCCGCTTGATAGGTTGGTGGGCTATTATGCACCTACTTGTGTTTTGGTTTGATTTTGACATGAAAGAGTGCATTTTGTTTGGAATGTTTCATGGTGTTCTAATGTTTTTTGTTATCACATTGGATAATAGGTTGGGTGATGTATATAAATAAGTATGTAGTGAATGTATGTCAATGATATGAACATTTGTAATATGATGAGTATGAATTGATGAGAATGTAGAACATCATCATCATGATGGTGAACTTGGATCTTCCTCATAAGGTGGTTCTTACATCGAATTTCGCCTTCTTTCGCAGAATATTGTATCCAGTAATGAATGAATCAAGAGAAAGTGCATTTTATTGTAGAGTTGAGCTTGCATGTTATAGAAGATTACGTGGGTGGCTCCTGGTTAGGTTTTTTCTGAGGTGACTCCAGTGTTTCATTCTCTGCTTCCACGCACCACTTTGCATGCATTTGGTTTAATCATATTAATTAATATCATGCACAGTAATAATATATAATAATAATTAATGCAATATCTTTATAGACTACATGATTTTTATAATAATAAAGCACGTTAATTTTAATTTGTACTTTCCTAGATATTGAGCTAATATTTTTAACTAATAGTTAATTATTATGATCCTCGACAATTTTTTTCCTTAAAACATTTTTTGAAATTAATTAACATAAGCTAATTTGTAAAAGTATTAAATTGAATATTTAATCAATTTATGTGAGAAATAATGAACATGGTAATACACAAATTTTTGTCTATTTACTGCATAATTTTCTCGTTTTCTTTATCTTTCATATTAGTTTGTAAGATAAAATAAATATCAATTATGCTCTTTAGTAACTATTTCCTTCAAAAAGTCATTACTTGGGCCGAACCTATTTTCATATTACATAAAATTAAGGCCTTTTTTCTTCCTGCACCTGCATAATTTTTCCGCCCCTATAATTTGTAAAATGACATTTTATTTTTAGTGAATGTGACTTTTGGATCACTACAGAAATCTTTTAAAGCAAGTTTTATGAAATTTCTGGATTAATATTTTCAAAAAGGGATTTTGGAAAAAGAAGTTTTGGAACATTTAAAATAAATTTTTGAAAATGATTATTTTATAAAATAGATAATATTTTTTGGAACGAACTTCAGAATAAGTGTTTTTTTTCTTCATTCTATCTTAAAAATTACAGGCATAATTAAGTTGTAGTTTGGAAGTAACGGCAGTAATTGTAGAGCACGACAAAAATAAAGTAATGCGACAAGAATAAAGGATTTAGAGGGTTAGAGTTTAAGGTTTAAGAATTTATTTTGTACTATTAGTGTGGGATGAAAGTAATAATCATGGAAGAAAGAAGAAAAACACAAAAACCGAATGCATTTTTTTTTTTCTTTTCTTTGGATCAAATTTTCAGACTTTCAATTTACTTCATTCTACTTCTCTCCTAAATTCAACACATATTTAAGTATGTACTTTTTCCTTTGATAACAATTTTCTTTTTTATCTTGGGTCATTTTAGTTCAAAGCTTTAGCTACCATTTTTTCATATTCTTCTTCTATATATTTTTTCTTTAGTTATTTGAATCCATTCGAAAAATATAAGATAACAACTAATTGTTGAATGTTATTTTGATCCTTCTGGCCCATTAAAATACTACACAACATGAATGTATGTTATCATGTAATATTTGTTGGCGTGACATTTTTTTAATAATAATATAACTAAGGTCTTTAAAATATTAGTTGGCAAAGAACTTTAGAAAAATAAATTGATAAATATAGTAATAAATTTTTTAAAGATGTTCAAAAAATTCAAAGATAAAGTAAAACCATATTCTGTATTATATGCATTAAATAAGTTAATTTTCATTACATATTACAAATTCTGTTTTTACTAACCGTATTATGAACTAAAAAAATGCAAAGACAGAACGACATCGTTAAGCGGAGAAGAGAAAGGAAAGGAACGACGTCGTTTCCAAGAGTCCCAAACAGAGTTCAGAAATAAATTTCGCGAGAAACCAGAGAGAAGAAGAAAGAAGGGAAACACAGAGAGCTCGATTCGCAGCAATGGAGGAGCTACTCGTAGCAGTACTCTCAATGTTTCTCGTTGTAGCGTTGATCCCACTCTACCTATGGAAACGCCGTCAGGATTCTCAGCCTGCACCTCACCGCGACGAACCTCCTCAGGTTTGCACCTTCTTTCAACTCCACCATTCTTCCTCATTTCGCCACCATAACCCTAATCGCTTCGCTTTGAAATTCATAACCGGGTTTTTTTTATAATTGATAATCAATCGACAGGCTCCGCGGAGAGAAACCGTGGTGCGCGCCACCGCCACTCGTCGTATGCGTCGCCGGCCTGCTGCGTCTGGAGCTAGCACGTCGGCAGATTCACCTGCGACGGTAGAAGGTTTCTCGTTTTACTCTTTTAATTGCTTTTTTTTTTAGTTTAATTTGTTGTGCCTATGTGAAACGCAATAATGTCTTGGTGAATGAAAATGTGAATCAGAGATGTTGCTTCTTCATATATCCGAGATGAGTTGTTTTATACTAAGAGAATGTTTGGATAAACTTTGAAGCAAAAAACAAAAATAAATTTATCTTTTACGAAATTTATATAAAAGAATTTCCGTGAGCTTATGTGAAACAAAATTTAAGTTAGGGAGGAGTTCGTTCCATATTTTTCTTCGTATTTTCTTGTCTTTCTATAAGTGCTTGTAAAGAAATTTGTTCAAAATGAACACAAGGACGGTTGATGGATGTGAAATCATTGAAATCTGGTGATCTTTGTGGGTTTATGTCTTGCTATCTTGTTAGATGCATCGGTGTTATGTATTGTTAGTGTTTAGGTTAGAATGAGATATAGAGATAATTGTACCTGTGGAGTCAACTGTTTGACTTCTGATCTGGGTAGATAAAATTCTCAATAATCATTTATAGGGAAGAAAAAGCAAATTATATTAAACTTTTCTCATAAATTAAAATTAGATTATTGACAGTTTTCTTTTTAGCTTACTAAAGCTGATCTTTACGTACATATAAGCTAAAATAATTTAAACTTACGCGAGAAACTTGTTCGTTATACCTTTTCATTTTCTTCTCAACTGCATACTGAGAAGCTCATATGGAAGTACGATTGAACTAGTTGGTGAATGGAAGTATGCATAGAAATTGCTTCTTGAAACTGGGTTGCCATTTTGAGTGATGAACTCTGTTTGCATGTAAACAGAATCTGCTGGTGAGAGTGACGATGAAGCTGCCGGTGGAGGGTATTATGAGGCTAAAGCATCAAAGAAAAAGGAAACCAAAAGGCAAGAGAGGGAAGCACGGCGTCAGGTATTTTTTGTTGTTTTAGAAACTGGTACAATTAACTTTAGGGTAATTATATATGGACACCTAAAATCACAAACACTCTATTAACACCTATTATCTCTCTCTCAATTACGCCCCCTATCATACCTACTCTTCTCTCTCTTTCATGGTGATGTTCGGATATTTTCCTTCTTTTTTTACTTGCGTATATTTTTTGCTGGATTCTTGCTTTTTGCACCATAGCTTGTAGCCTTCTATACTAATTTACAAATGGACTATAACTTATGTTTGAATTTGATTTACCAAAAGTGTTGGCTTCTTGAAATGAAAGATGTTATCTGGATTGAAGGTTTTTAGTAAAGGACACCTGACTCAACCCATTTAATATTATTATTATTATTATTAAAACTGTCCATTTTCTCTACACGTTTTGCTGTCTTCTGAGAAGTGAATGCTTCCTGCCTAAATGGGATTACTGTAATTTTATTAAAAAAGCATGGTTATTTTGTTTTGACCTCTGTTATTGTTTTTCCCATTCAGTGTGCATGGCTACTGTCTCTAGTTTTTATTTAGTTAAAACTAATACTTAAACTGTTAAGTGTTGGATTCAAGGGTTTGTAGAATACAGGGGAGAATTTGTACTCAGATAGGGGTGTTGAGTGTTTAATTCAAGACAGCTCCTCCTCCCCTCATGTCCTGGGCATTGTTATGTATTTTTTAATTTCTATGCCATGTTTCACTTTTTTGGGAGGGTTTATCTATGTTAGTTAAAATTTAAATAGTTGTATTTTGGTCTTTCTTCTTGGAAGGCTGATGAAGCTGCACGAGAGTCAAAGCAGGCAAAACAAGATCGTTATTCAGAAATGAGGAGGTTGAAGGATGAGGAGCGTGAGGCACAGGAGCGTATGTTGGTGAGTTCATTACCTTATTCTGCTTTGATTTTAGTATAGACTTTCTTATGGTTCATTAACTTGCAAAGCACATGCTTTGTCATGGTTCATGTAGGAAGAGGAAGCCAAAGCTCAGAAAGCTAAGGAGGAGGAGGCTGCTGCATTGGAGTTTGAGAAGTGGAAAGGTGAATTTTCAGTTGATGAGGAAGGTACCCTTGAAGAAGCGCAGGATAGTGCTGAAGACTTGCTAGCCAATTTTGTTGAATATATAAAGGTCATTCTCCTTCGATTTCCTTGATTTCCCCTACTAAATTTTTCATAATTTATTCATGGGAAAAATAAAAATTAATAGCAATAATTTAGGATTATCTTTGTCATCTTTGAAGAGGTTTTATAGCCATGCTAATTTAGACTTAATTGTGTAATCATTCAGAAGCACAAATGTGTTCCCTTAGAAGAACTTGCTGCAGAATTTAAATTGCGAACACAGGTATTCTTTCCTATTTTATTCTTTTCTTTGAGTCAGCTTCTCTACACAGGTTGATCCAATGTCCTTATTTCTACTATTTCATGTGAGTGTGGCAGTACTACACTACTAGACAATTATTAGTATTTTACTATTATATAAACCAACAACAATGTTCCAAAAAAAAAAAAAAAAGGATGAAAGTATGTTGAGATAAATGACTAAGTTTACCTTGAGGTTACCTTTATTCTTTTTTATATTTATTTTTTTAATATATTTTGTATTGGTAAGGAAGCTAGTTAAAACCCTGTGTTTAAGATAGATGATGCTACTCCAATCTTATATGATAGAAAAATAAGACTTCTGGAGTGGAGAGATGGATGAAGGGAAAGTGGAGATGTAAGGTAGAGTGAACAGTGCATTCTACTAATTACTAAATGGTGTTTGTTATACGTCATCTTCTTGTGAAGATGTGAATTAATGTTGCTACCTTGGTTAGTGGCTATGAAAATATACTCCCTGGTATCTTTTTTTCCAGGAAATATCTCTTGGAAATAATAACTACCTATTTCCATTACATTCTTCTCTCTCTCTTTTAATTATTAAATACCAACCAAACATGTTAGCAGAAATATCATTGCTGGGCGCAATATTCTAAAGAATATGATTCCTAGGAAGAATACAGTACATGAGTGATCATATATTTCTATTCATCTAGGATGCTAATGTTGCACAATCCTATTGGTTTTCTTGTGCCTTAGAGCTCAATTACAATTTACAATTAGCATCACTGGGAAGTGAGAGAAGATTGTTGGGTCCTGGTTTTCTTCGTTCTCTGTTCTTTATTACAAGCAGGGCTGTATATGAACCCATTTTCGTGAGATTTTGGGCCCGAAATATATCTTTTGTTTTTCATGTGACAGCACTGAACCGTTCTCTCTAGTCTGATCATACAACCTACAGCTGCTGAGTTGAGAACATGAAACCCAAAATTCCCTTTGTCTCAACCAATAAGAATTACTCGACCCCTAAAAAAATAAATGGCATCCAAAAAGGCAGCGGGTCAAACAAAACATCCTACTATTATTTACAACTAAAATCCAGAAAAACTAAAGAAACAGACTTCCAAAAGAATATAAAGTTGAATTGAAACTAAGTAAAGAACAAAAGATCGAGTTCCAATAGAATATAAAATGCTAAACATAAAGCAAGGATAGCAAAACAGAAATAATCATCTAATCATTGTCAAGGCCTCCATTTGACGGTTGCATCCTCTTGACCCTCCTCCTCATCTCCATATGCTCTATTTCCTCCAAGCAATATTCCAGTTATTGTAAAAAACAAGTAATTTTTATTGCTTTCATTAAAAACATGTTGGATAGCAGGAACGGTATCATCAATGGTTGTGATGGGGACAATCCCTTGGTTGCTCTAGGTGATGATGTGGTATCATCAATGGTTGTGATGAGGACAATCCCTTGGTTGCTCTAAGTGATGATGTGGAAGCCATCTGGGAGCATGATAACTTTGTTATCCAACACATTTTGAGTGAGAGCATAAAATCACTCGTTTTGTATTAATCACAATATCATTTTTATATTAATCATAAAATATCACATTTCTTAACACATGATGACAAATAAGTAAGATGACGAGGCAAAATAATAGTCATGTTACCTAGTTATTGAAAAATTAAACAGCAGGGGCTCAATTAAAAAAAAAAATATCAACATTTTGATTACTTAATCGACCAAGAAAATTTATAAGGAACTCAATTGAACTCAATTGAAAATACCTAAATTTATAAGGAACTTGAAACTTAATTAATCCTTTCGAAAATTTTAGAATTGCGAATTGCACACAATAACTATTACTTTATTTGTATGTTTCCTAGAATTAGTAAAACAAGGATACTACAAAGATTATACAGCGGAGGAAGATCACAAAACAAAGTCCCTAGGCAAGAGCAACATCTCTCAACATGCAATACAAAGGCCTAAACCCCTGTAGTGTTTGTTCTCTCTGAAACACATTCAATACCAATTACTCATGAAATATAGACTTTCATGCAATATCTGCGAAAGTGAGTTTTAAGCTTAACTTAACCTCATAGAACCAACTTGTAAGATGATGTTTGTTCTCTCTCAAACACATTCAATACCAATTACTCATGAAACACAAACTTTTATGCAATATCTTGGAAAGTGAATTTTAAGCTTAACTTAATCTCATAAAACAAACTTGTAAGATGAGGTTTCCGTCTACTTATATGTTATAATTTAACCATATCTCTAAAATGTGAGGTTTCCAACATACCCTCATGTCATGGGTGGTCTTATAATGATTTGATAGCAGGTGACATGATAACCTAACAAACCTTACTAGGATAGACTCGTATACTATCTTAAAAAGTGGACTAAGTCTCACTTAACCTCACAATATTGACTTATAAGCTGAGGTTTGGATCTACTTGTATACTATAACTTGGTCATATTGCTTGTTAATGATATATTTGACACTATATGTAGAACGCCTCCTGATAACTGTTGCAAATCCAGCATTGTCTAAATGACTGTCTTGAGACAAAAAAAATGATAATTCAGATACATTGCTTACTAAATTACTGTCTCAAGGCACATCATACAAACTGTCCTATCAGTAACCTTGTTATTTATACTAATTCTGGAACACAGTAATTTGGGTGCACTACAAGTAACAACCAATCAAAATGTGCCACTCCCCTTTGAGTACAAATTCGTTTCATTATCAAATATTTTGCATTAAAACCACTTCCTTTTGGATGAAGATCCGTAAAATATTTCTTGTTCCCATTTCCAGGAGAAGAGATACGGGCCTTTAAGTTGAATTATAGTTCCATTTGGCACTTTAGCTTTTTGTAATTTACTCTCTACATTTGTATGGGTGTCAGACCAAGTGGTGATAGTTTCTAAGTAATGAAGCCCTATTTTGTACTTTCTTTTGAGACACTCAATATATTTAAGGATGAATATTGTTATAGTTCGTACTGTCTGAGTGATATCTTTTACATTCACCGGTTTCCTTTATTTTTTTGTACCGATGCAGGAATGTATCAATCGTATCACATCCCTGGAAAGCATGGGTAAGGACCTTGCTATTTAAATTGTCTTCCATCATAACAAGTATCTATTATCTTTCCCGTTTTTCTTAGATTTTTGTCTTTACATCACCTACATCCCCACTGGAACTCGTATATGTAGCCAATTGTCCATTTTCTATGGTAATTCATTGGCAAGGCTTCAATGTGGAGGAAATATTAGACTCAATTGGGATTCCTTATGTATATTTTAATTTATACCCCATTTTCATGAGTTACAGGTTGTCCATACTCATTAACTGTCCTTATATTAAAACCTTCCCACAAAGAATGACCAAGTTTTTTTTATTAATGTCAAATAGCAAAGGATAACGTGCCCTTTTCTTAGCATTGCTACTCAATCTAATTATTCTTTTGAGGGTTGTTGAACGAACAGTAAGTTTTTTCTTTGTGCAATCAACCTACGTGCATTTTGTTGTGTTCTGGTATGTTGTGCCAAAGTTAGTGTTTGAGTTATCTGGTAGTTTTTCTTCATTAATATCTTTTTTTCATTGTTATTCTGCATCCAGAAAGAATTTATATTGCCTTTGTACAGTAGAGGAGTCATAGCAGCATACACTTATTGGGGATAAAATTATTGAAAATTACGAAGTCACGAGGAAGGTTTATTAAATAAGAAGAGAGATTCACATTAATTTGTGTTTTCCAACTACTTTCAACCAGTAATTTAGAGTATTAGAATATCGTCTTAGAGGATGTGTTATATATCTTTTGAACATTGTCATACATGATTCCCTCTGTAGGCATTTATTTGTATAGGAAGATTAACTTTGTTTCATGTTTCCAAAAGATAACTTTTAAGTACCATTTGATAAAAAGTCAGATTGTAATTATTTGAAGCTAGTTTTAGTCGCATTTTGAAAAAAACAATACTGTGATTATGACAATTTTTTTGAAATAAAGTGTGTTTTTTTGTATAATTCTAATCCAAACAAAATATAACTTTTGGCACTTTATAAAATTTCCCAAAAAACTCTCTTTTTATTACCACTCGTATTACTTTTTCAAGAGATTAAACAAATGGGCCTTAAATTGTGTTCTTCCCCACTACTAATAAGTATGCTGTTCTTGTCTCCATTTTTTTTTTTACTTGTTACAACTTGATAAAATTAAAATTATTATACGTTCAAATGTTGCTGCCCTTTTTATGGTTATGATATCCTACACACTGCCTTTGAGCTGGCAAGTTGGATGGGATATAATGAGTTATTTTTGTGCATCAGGTCGGCTTTCGGGTGTTATGGATGACAGAGGGAAATTTATTTACATCTCCCAGGAAGAGATGAAAGCTGTTGCTGATTATATTAAGCGGCAAGGGAGGGTTAGCATTTCCCACTTAGCAAGTAAATCAAACCAGTTCATTGATTTAGAGCCTAAAGTTCAGTACATTGACGACATTAATATTGGGGAGGAGATAACTGTCAACTGAGGCATTTTTTTTACTTAACGAGTGTGGGGAAACTGGTGATGTACATAAGAAAAAAACAGCAATGATCTGGTTAGCCTAGGGTTTGATTACATGACTTTGAACAGCTTTAGTATAAGGGCAATTTCAGATTTTTTTTCGTGCCGAAGGTAAACCATATAATATAGAAAGATCGTATTTCAAGAGGCAGATCTACGTGTATGAAGATGAAATTCTCCCCAACACACTATGGAAATGTATTACATTTTGTTTGACTCTAACAATTTTAGCATTACTTGCAGATCCTCAACACTAGGATTTGTCCCCAAGGCGAAATTTGAAACTTTTGATATATTGATTTTATGGAACTTTATAGAATTTTCAAAGGTCAAAACAAGTAAATATTATAGAATTTTATAGAATTATCAAAGCTCAAAATAATTAAGCAATAATACGCTAAATTTCTTAAAGTTAACTAACTCAATTGAATAATCATATTTGATTTTTTATAGATTTGAAAATATAAATCTCATTCATTTTTTTTCAAGAGAAGTAAAACCTTTGAGTAATAAAGTTGTATCTATAAATAAAATTAATTTTATGCCTGAGATGTATTGATATGGTTAAAATAAGTTTTCAATTTTTTTGAATTGACGAAGGTTTCGGGGGTTAAACCAGTTTAATTTCGATATTATTAGGGGTTCTCTGACGCAAAAATCGTTATTTTATTGTTGATATCAATTACTTCCCCCAGGGTATGCAAAAATGCCTGGTTGTGCGACTGTTTTTACTTAGTTTTTGTGTGATGTGTTGTGCAAGAAACAGCAAGGGGTAAGACTTAGGAAGGAGTGTGACAAAGATGCAACGAGGATTGTGAGCAATACTTGTAGTGGGTATTGGAAGACAAAGAGGGTTCTGTATGAGTATGAAAATCTTGTGTTCAATGTGGTATTCTCCCTTTCAACATCGTCACATTCTTTAATCAACAACAAAAACGTGGTGAATGATCACGTTTCATAAATCTGAAACGAATAAGTTTGTACTGTTTTTAACAATTTATCAATATGATATGCAAGTTGCTCAAATATAACAACAATATTTCAGAACAAAATTAGCAAGTTTACATCTACAACAATCAACAATCGTACTATTATTATATAACCAAATTACTTCTATTAATAAGTGTTTGATTTTCTTTTTCATCACTAAGAATTTAGTTTGAGGTTGAAATAAGTGATTAAATTATACCAATACTAAACCAGATCAAATGAAACATTTATTTTTTATACACGGTAAATTTTTCAGTTTAATTATATGGAAATATTAATTTCTCACGTTTTATTTTTTCTTTTATTTTCTCTCCCTCCCCGTTAACCTTATTATTTTACTCTCTGCTACATTTAGCACGACATCCAATCTTAATTTCATTCAGTTGTGCTGCAAGTGTAACCTACTAATAAGTATATTCGTGTTACCAGCGCTTATGTTAGGTGTAAGTGCTTCTCTCCAGATACCTTGACATTGTGTTTCCACAAAAAGTATTATAATAGGTTTTAAATTGATGAAATTAAAACATTGATGTTTCATTTTAAAAATATTTTATTTAAATGAATCCATTTAACTTGTTTTTTATATTAAAATTATAAGATAAATATATTTTATTATAGTAAAATTAAGTAAAACTTATAAGATTTGAAATTCATGACAAATATAACACAGCTCCTACACTATTAATTAATATTGAAGAGAGATGAAAAATTTTGAAGGAAAAGAGAAATTTTTTTTTATCAAGAATAGAAAGAAGAGAAGAAAGAAAGAAAAAAGAATACAGAAATAAGTGATAAAGAACAAAGTTGACAAGAGAATGGAGAAACAAAGGATAGTAAAGTAGTGAAAATATTTAAATTCTAAACAAGGTTTGAGTCCCTTTCTTAAATTTCTAATGCAAACATATATGAGGAAAGGTTTTCTGTATCCTAATGAACTTAGTTCTTAGTTATTGTTGTGAATTATGGAAAAACAGATGATGATTTCAACTTAACCATAGGTTCAATTAAAGGTCAATCATGATATTTTCTTTTTGAGGCTAATAGCTTCAAGGCTATAATTGACCTAAAAGACTCCAAATATTTCTTTTATAGGTCAAGAAAGACATAAAGTTTTTTAAAAATTCATTAGAATAGATTTATTTTTTGGGCGAATTATTTAGGTCATACTTTGAAAATGAATTGTAAAATTATTAGAAGTAATTTTGGGCCATAACTCATCTAACTTTTGTAATTAGGTCTATTTAAGTCTAATTACAAAAGTCTATAATTAGTCATGAATTGCACATTTAGCACATGTGTTAAATGAGAAAAGTGTGATATGTCACATGACATGTGATCCATTTCTTATGGATTTTAGATCTAGATCTAGACACGTGTTTCACATGGCCACTTTGCGTTTGCATTTCATTTAGTCTTGCATTTGATTTTGATTTTGATTTTAGTAGATGTTCTCTACTATAAATGAGAGTCTCCACAACTTGTAAAGGGTACTCTTAAATTGTTATTGCAAATACATATTGAGATCACCAATAACTTACATTTTGAGAGACTAAATTGCTAGAATATTCTCCTTGATTTCTCCTTTATTCCTTCTTCCTAAGTTGACCCAACTTTTTAGGAACCTTCATCGATCATTTTCGCTACCATTACATCTCCAATTTTTGATACATCATTCTTTTTGTTGTAAGGAAGCTTCATTCACCTATCAAATTTATCCATGCAGCTTCATTATCTAAAATCTGAATAAGACCAAATAAAAAGGTTAGGAAATTGGCACACAATATGATGAACGTTGTGAAAAACTAGATAATGTGAAGCCAACGAAGATTTAATATATTTGAGATTCACACTCTCTATTGATGCTTAAGGTCTCGCAGCTTTTGTTTGTGTCTCTCTGAATGTCTGCATGTCTGTGTGGCATGGTGCCATACCTTTGTTCAGGTTGGCTGCTCCTTGCCGCTATCTAGGATTTCTAACTAATTCACATTGCCATGTATATGAAATTAACACACCAATTTTCCTATTCCTAACTTGTGTGCATTTCAAAACAGATGTTCAATAATTTAAGTTGCTCTCATCAAACTTTTTTCTCAATTATATTAAAATGTTTTCAAAATTAATATAATTTTGTTGTTTTTGTTAATAATGTATCAATAACATTAAAGATATGTCAAATGTTATATCAACACCAAGTTTATTGTTTTATATTCCATTAAACTTTGATTCAATTCCAATATAATTTTTTTTAAAATAAAATAATTTTATTTCTTTCCAAATTAAAATTAAATTAAATTTTTATTTTCTTTCACATAATTCTTCTTACTATCTATTGATTATAATTTATAAAAATAACTAAATTCTTAAAAATTTAAAATAAATAGGTAAATTGTACTGAATAATGACAATTTCAATGTTTTAAAAACACAATTTCTGTGTTTAATAAAGCTAAAAGTCGTAATTTACGTACTCAAATTTTAATTAATTTATTTATTTAATTTTAAAGAAAACCGTATTTTATCCTTACGATATATTAATATTTCTTACCTTTCAATATATTTATTTTTTATAAATATATTTTTATTTTGAAATATTTTAATAATTTTATTATTTAATTATTTTAAATATTAAAATACTTTTGTTCTAAAATATTCACATACATATACCTTTAATACATAAAACTTATATTTATATTTTTAATAATCAAATTATTTTATATAATAATTTAAAAAATATGTCAAATTAAAAAAATTAACTATATACAAATTAAAAATCATAAAATTAAAAAAAAAAAATATTAATCAAACTTTTAAAAAGCAATTTAAATTAAAAGAACATGTTTATATAAAAATTTATAAATAGAAAACTTTTAACAAATTGAAACAGGAAGGCAAAGATAATAGGAGATGTGAAAACTAATAAAAAAATTAACCAAGTTGTACATTGAGGAACACAATTTTTTTTAAAAGTAAGATAAAAAAATATAAAAAATATATAAAAATTGAAAATGAAGTCATATCCCATTAAATAGTATAAAAATTATCAAAACTCTTCTTTTAAGTAGAGGAGTTGTTTAATGACTAATATTCAGAAAGAGGACTCATTCATTTTTTTTAATACACATTTTCTCTCTATTAAGATGAATATATGTTGTCACTAAAATTATTTGGTTGAATATATTTTTTATAACAACAAAAGTATAGTTATGGAGTTATAGAAAAAAAAGACACTAAAAATATATTTAAGTAACATATAGATATTTTATAACAGCAATCACACGTAGCTACAGGGTATAAGGAGAAGGGAAACAAATCTGCAAAACCCTAATTCCTTCATTCCTGTCTTTAATGGCGTCCCAAGGTAAAAGAGGTGGAGTATGGCTTCCTGACAGGCCCAGCGATTCCAGCTCCGTGCTCAACAAGATCTCTCGCTCCTCTATCGTTGTCCGTGGTAAGGAGGCCGCCGGCGACGCTGCCTTTGTGGCGAAGAAGCTCCTCCGAAGCACCGGCAAGGCGGCCTGGATCGCCGGCACCACCTTTCTTGTCCTCGTCGTCCCTCTCATCGTGGAGATGGACCGCGAGCAGCAGTTCAACGACATTGAGCTCCAACAGGCCAGCCTCCTTGGCACCCCTGCCCTCAAATAAAAACAAGGTTTTCTCAGATCCGGTACCTTCCATTTGAAACCTGCATGTCTGCATGCACTCCTGCTTCTAGGGTTTCCGCTCCCAATAACTTTACCTTCCTAGATTTTGATAAAAAGAAACACTCTCTGTGAGAAATTTTGGTGTATTCTTAGGATTGATACTGTCATTACTTTGTCTGTGATGAACTTGAGAAGAACTTTGAATAGAGTGATAGTTGGGTTACCATTGCATTTTATAGGTTTAGTCTTACACTAGTTTCCGTGTTGAAGATCAAATTTAGTTACTGTTCTTATATTTTATTTGAGTATTGTTTTTGAAACAAAGTTTATGTAGCTTATGATTGTTGTGGTTGTTATCGTACTTTTTGCAACTTGATGAGAACCCAAGTTATTCAGTTGATTGTTGGGTGCTGTTAAATTTTTTCACAAAGAAACATAAAACAAAGGGTTGGGTTGAGTCAAATCAATTACTTGAAATTATGATAATTTGTAAACGGATGGTCGATACTATAATTACTTACTGAATGGTGATGGTTTAATTTGACCCACCCTGTGTCTGTGTCTGTTTCTGTGCCTGAACATGGTATAATCTTTGGTGGCTTCTTAGCTTCTTGGTGAGTTCCTCCGATATGCAAAAACACCCTAGTTTTGGATCTAGCTTTAAGTAACCTTGGTTTACTCTCAGACAAGGTGGTTCTACCTTTTCTTGGATGGGGTGGTTCTGTTTTTATGGTCTGGTTGAACACAAGCTAGAAGTGCATCTGAAAGTTTCTCCATTGGAAATACAGAGTTTTTTTCCGAGTAGAGAAGTTTTTTCTCAAAAGCATGTCTAAACACGTCCTTGGTATTTTGTGTTTTTTGACATAATCCTAATTAGAGTTTCATTCATGATGTCCTGTCAAAGTTTAAACTGCTTCCTCTGATTCAAACAAGCTATGTCATCTTCTACTGTTCTATAACTTCATTCCTCTCTTTAGGCTCGGTGCTACCCAAACCCATTGTCTTTTTGTTATCTGGAAGATCTTGTTCACCTGTAGCACACGGTTTGGTTGATGCATTTTAATGGTCCAGTTGGTTGTGACTAGCACCTCTAAGTGCCAACGGACAGAGCAGATGCTGATGGTGGATTGATTGATGAATTTCTATTCTTGTTCACCTGCGTTCCTTCCTGTTGGTTTATGTATGTTTTGGAATATGAGAAAATGGTGGAGAGAAACCTTATGCATCTTCCTCCCACGGCTGGAGTATTTCATAGAATATGGTTCTACTGATCTCCAAAAGAATAACTTGATTTCTCATCTCATGTAATGGAATAGCATTAACTGAAATTTATCGGTTTATCAGCGCCAGTGCACCATGTATACCATGTATATTTATTTGCATCTTTTTTCACTGAAAAAAATTTTGTTTTGTGTTTCCAAACGGTTGTGTCGCATTCATGTTTGATTGTTGGAGTAAGTGTTTAAGTTTCAAATTGTAAGATCATCAACATCTGCTGTGTTCAAATACTCTGTTGCATGTTCATTGGGAGGTTTTAGTTGGTGTTTTCATGTACTGGCATGTGTAATGTACATGGTTGTTTTTCACGATTTAACTCAGGTTTTCAGTGCGTTACTCTGTTCTTTCACTCATTATTGCACTTAAGTTTGTATCCCTTGTCTTTTTTCTGTCCTCATTTTGCCCGAGGAGCAAGAATCATCTTCATTGTTTCTCTCTTTCTCTCTCTCTCTATGAACTTCACCTCTAGAATTGAATGATTGCGGAGATGAGGAATTTGAAAATTTTACTTGACTTATTGATTCTTTTGATATTTTATTGTAAGCACGACCTAGAAGTGTTCATATTCTACTAAATACTGTGGGCTTTGTTATGAGAAAAAATATCGGTGGTGTGGAATATTGTATTTCTATGTCAGGATAGGCAGTTTTCTTATCATTTAATTTCTTCTATTAGTTGTTGTCTGGATTTTGCTAATGTACCTACTTTGTTTTTAATAAATTGTGTGGTTGTATTTCTCTTTTCAGAAATCTTTGAAATTTAGGGGGTGTTCTACATTTTGGGAACCTGTGGGAAAAAGTAATTACTAGCTGATTACAAATGGCACCAAATAAAAGAGTGGTAGCGGCTTATCGTGCAATTGGAAGTCTTGGAATTGATGAGTCGAAAGTGAAATGCGATAAAGAAACTCCTCAAAGTGTTTGACAAAAACTGGGAACTGATAGAAGCAGAGAACTAGAGTTCTAGTACATGCTATATTTGAGGAGGACGATAATATGGTGTGTTTCCCACTTTATGTGTTGTCTCTCTAACACATGTGTATAGAATTTTATATTATAGAATTTTCAAAGGTCAAAACAAGGAAGAACTAAATTGAAAAATCATATTTGATTTTTTAAAGATTTGAAAATATAAATTTCATTCATTTTTTTCAGGTTTAGTAATACAGTTGTATCTATAAATAAAATCAATTTCATGTTTGAGATGTATTGATATGATTAAAATAAGTTTTTAATTTCTTTTAATAAATATCTATGAAAACAAATAATACGCAGATAACGTTAAGTATTGTAAAATTTTCGAAAGAAAAGACAAATAAATCATAAAGCTTTTTAAGCTATTGATGATAAACAAATTAAGTAAATAAATACTGAAAGTGAAAAAGCAGTAATGAAACAAACAAGTGATGATAAGTAATTGTAAAGTGCACGATAAATAAAATCATTAAAAACATAAATAACGAGAAAAACATGAATGAAAGAAAAGAGTAAATAACAAAAGAAACAAATTGCAAAAGAAAACCATAATTTCAAGTGATAAAAAAACCATTTCCATATATCTCAATTCCCCTTTATATATAATTTCTCACATAATTTTTATAAATGATTATATTTTAAAAAAAAATTATATTAGTCAAACTTTCATCTGTTAAAGCAATTTTTTTTAGCAATAACATATACCTTACACAATGTGTGAATGTAACATAAATTATTAAAAAATAGTGTTACTTATTAGGTAATACACAAACACTATAGTGTTACATTGAAATTAACTATACATTTGTCACTCAACTTTTTTACACTTTTATCCTCCTAGTTTCACCTTTTCAAACAAAACACAATTTGCCAATAGTGTTTAAATTACTTTGTTATAAGATCCTAAACGAGATGCATTAACTTTTGAAAGTCGTGGAACCAAATCCAATTATACTTTTGTAATTTATGGTATAAAGAAAGAAAAAAAAACAGGAATAGATCAAGTTACGTTACCCTGAGAACTCTGTACTCGCATTATTGATTATCTCTAATTCTATTGTCACGCAAAAGAGAAATTACAGAGATTTGTATATCATAAAATTCAAAAGAAGAACTTCCATATACACCCCTTTCCACCCTCCTCTGAGAAAATTATATATATAATATTTTTCCTCCACACACAATCATTTAAAGGCAAATTGGTTGTTTTGGACCTTGAGCTGTACTTCATTGTTGCGTCGCCGATTGTTGGTCTGCTAGGTGTAATTTTTAATCTTTTTTCATTCAAACTTGTTGATTTATATGTTAATTGCAGCAACTCCGAAAATGAAAATCTTCCTCCATCCCAAAGTAATCTCAATCTAAAGGAAAACTGAAGAACCTGTGAATGAGAAGGTTAAAACTCTGTTTGAGAAACGTATCTACATGAAGCTAACAATCCATACATACACTAGCAACGTAGGTGAAACAAAAAGGCCATCTAATTTTAATATGAGCTAGTACTGAACTTATATATAACAAGTCCAACACACAATCTTGTACCAGATACACAGTTATGTACTTTTACACAAAAGGCTGCATCCCTCATCATGTATATCATTATCTCTCTGCTCTGTTTGTATAAGCCCCCCGTCGTTGATGAGACTCACCTTCACACACATATATGTATTTGTATATATATATATATATATATATATATATATATATATATATATATATATATATATAAAAAATAAAACAAAAAAAAAAAAAATATATAAAATATATATTAATTATTTAAATTATAAATAAAAAATAAT
>Ga0099822_1002534_pt1 | contig 22829 bp, 8 predicted proteins | sample CowpeawhiteBW_FD_76839 | JGI IMG/M metagenome (GOLD analysis project Ga0099822, IMG submission 76839) | Root nodule microbial communities of legume samples collected from California USA - Cow pea white BW | ecosystem: Host-associated > Plants > Roots > Nodule | place: USA: California | collected... | reverse complement strand
TTTATATAAATAAAAGTGAAAAAATTTATAAAAAATGTGTGTGTATTTTTTTATATATATATATATATATATATATATATATATATATATATATATATATATATATATATATATATATATATATATATTCATCGTAGAACGTGAAGGTAATTATTTATGTTCAAAGAAAAGAGCATGGTTCTTTTAAGAATGTTCTTTTCTATGTCATGTAAGTTTGTTGAAAATTGTGTTAGATGATAAAAATAAAACAATTTTTATAATATATAAGTGAAAGAGAAATCTTATTTTACAAGTCGATTTTGTAGAATTGATTTAAGTTGAAAGTGCAATTCTTAACAATTCCAATAAAAATATTTCAACATTAAGAAAATAAAATAAAATATAATCAGTATAGCTTACTTTGTATCTAAAATAAATTTAATAAATACTAAGGTCAATTTTAACTAACAAAATATTACCAGTTTTGATATATATGCACCTTTCAATTTTGAGTATATTTTCCAAAATATGCATGAACTTGTGTTGTTTACGTCTAATCCTAGCCACATACGTAAGGAATATTTTCTCAAACCACTCACTATCCTAAATAACTATTTCATGACCAACATGTCAACTGCAATAATGTAAACGATTTAGGTGGCCTAATGATTATGACACTTATCATGGTGAACGTGAATTTGAAAACAAATATTCATACATAAATTTTCTCAAAACTAATTCTTGATTAATTTGATTAAGAATCGCACTTTTTAAATTTAATGCCATTTTATGATGAGATAAGATAACGTAGTGTTTTTATTGGTCACGTATTATATTTTATTGATTAGGACCACATGGTGATTCTGAAACGTGCAATAGTTTTCTTTTTTATCACTATCATGTAATATTGTAAAATATTTTATTCGTCCACAAACTTAAATAACGATATTTAATTGATGTAGAAAAAACGATAGTTAATAGTTTTTTTATGGTAAATTTAATCCATTCTTAAGCTTATACATTGGTAAATAATTACCTTCTTTTGACCCGTTGTTAAGAATAACATTATTATGCTTGAAATAATATAATATCTTATATAATAATTAACTTTGACAATATTATCATAACATAACGGATGCGAGACTAGCTAGAATAATTTTTAAATAGCTTTTTACTTTACAAACGAACGCTGTTTTTTTTTTCTTGATCCATTATATTTTTACTCTTTCAAAATAAGAACAAGTTCATAAATAGTAATACACCCTTTGAAAGAAAAGACTAAAAATTGATGTTTTAATATATGAAGTAAATTTGAAAAGATGTAAAAATTAAAATACATTATGGATATACGTGCCGTGTTCCAATCCACAACTACTAACTCATCTTCTTCTCGTATGCAATCGTATAAATACAATTATTCTACATTGTATCTGCCGTATATTATATTCATTTGCCGTAGTTTAAATTCCAATCACATCTAACTTAAAAAGAAAAGAAAAGAAAACTAAACTTCCAATCCGCAGCTAACTCATCTTCTTCACGATCGCAATCGTATATAAATACAAGTATTATACATTGTATCTACCGTATATTATGTTTATTTGCCGTAGTTCAAATTCCAATCACATCTAACTTTAAAAAAAAAGAGAAAAAAAAAAAACTAAACTTCTAATCCCCAGCTAACTCATCTTCTTCACGTATGCAATCGTATAAATACAATTATTCTACATTGTATCCGCCGTATATTATGTTCATTTGCCGTAGTTCAAATTCCGATCACATAACTTCCACCATCAATGATGCCTTCAGTCCTCAAATTGCTCACCACGAAAAATATAATTAAATAAAAATTACCATTTAAGAAAAAAAATCATAATACGCATAATTGTGGGTTCTTGAAAATATCATTGTGAAAAAGGGAAAAAGAAAGAATAAATCAAATAGGCCTATTAAAAGTGCTTAATTTTAGAAGTATTTCAGATTTCATTAAATTTTACAAAAAAAAAATTGTTTTCATTATTCAGTTAATTTAATTTTAACATTATATTCAATTTGATGTAACTCAATTTATTTTATTTTAAATTGGATTTATTTCTGTTATAAAAAATATTTATATGTTAAAATAAAGGGTAATACTCGAATTAATATAACATCTATTTTACATACGAATTAATATAACATTAAGAGTCTCATCTAATATATAACTTAAGCTAACATAAAATATTAGGTTCTAACATCAAACAATATTAAAATAAATTATGAAATTGTTAAGAATTTTTAAAAATAACAAGTTTGACAAATAGTGAGTGGATTTATAAATCTAGTCTATATCAAATATCAGGGAACAATAATAATATTCAAGTTTAAAATCGTATATTTATTTATTTAAACGTGTAAATATAAAAAAAAATTGCATCCTGACTCGATCCTAACAAAAACGACATTATGAAAAAAGGGTAGAGGACGGGGAGATTGTTGGAAAATCAAGTGTGAGCACCATATAAGAATGAAGACCATAAACATATTGTCTTAATAAGGTTTTGGGTTAAGAATTGTGTCAATCCCTTATATGTGAGTTTGACTCATGTGGTGTTGTATTTTTGCAGTCATCCTCTCTCAAAAGGTTCAACAAAATGACATGATAAACTCAAATAATCTTTAGGTTAAAATACCTTTTTGGTTCTAATTTTTGTCAAGTTTTGTTCAATTAGGTCTTTTTTTATTAACACCATTTAAATCATTAACGACCATGAACAGTGAATGTCACGTGTCACTTCGTAGTTCTTTTTTTATTTTTTTATATATATTTTTTAAATGTTCACATGTCAACCTAGTCGCGTTCCATGTGTTAAAGTCAATGTTTTATATTCAATTTAGTCTCTATATTTGTTATTTTTGTTCACTTTATTCCCAATTTTTGTTAACATGAACCAATTTTGTCCCTCTCCAAATTGAAATTAAATTGAAATTTTATATTAAAATTTACATTTTTAAATAAATATTTTTATATAATATATTAAAATTCACATCATTATAATCTTCATATAAAAATTAAATTTGGTCTCATATTCGACAAGGACAAAATTGATCAATTTTAACTAAAATTGGGATTAAATTGAACAAAAATAACCAATATAGGAACTAAATTGAATATAAAACATTTCATGTTGCTCGATTCACACGTGGACATTTAAAACAATTTAAAAAATTATAAAAATTATAAAAATTATAAAAAATAAAAAATAAAAAAAAAGAAAAAAGAAAAAAAATTACGAAGTAACACGTGACCGTCATTGTTCATGACCCGTTAATGATTTAAATGGTATTAACAAAAAAAGACCAAATTGAACTTGACGAAAATTATGACCTATTTGAGTTAAAAAATAAAATTAGAACTAACTTGACAAAACTTGATGAAAATTATGACAAAGAGATATTTTAATTTAATCTTTACTAAAATATAATGATAATTTTATAATATTGAAGTAACATGTTAATTATTTGTCATTACATACTTACTATTAACAATAAGTCTCTTTTATAAAAATATTCAAATTATTCGGTCAATCAACAAACAATTATTATTTTTATTTATTTTTCTTACCACTTGTTGGTATGATTCACGGTGCATATTGCATTGTAAGTAGTAATAAAAACATTATTTTAAAATACAAAAACTGAAAAAAATAATTTTTGAATATGTCATTTTTCCACAATCAAATAATTTGGTTTATCTTGAAAAAAAAAACAAATAAGTATAATTTTATATATTTAGTAAGCATACATTAATATGTTTCTATACGTGATATTATGATAATAAAAAATAATAAAATTATTATTATTATAATTATAAAATTAGATGTAAATAATTTTTATTTATTTTGAAGATAGTTTTATAATTAAAAAAATAATTAAATTAAAAAAAATGTCAAATTGAAAAAATGATTAAATTTAAAATAAAAAACTACTTAAAAGATAAATTTTTAAAAGAATAATTATTTTAAGTTTAAAAAACTTATATTTAAAAGATAAATTGAAATTTTGAGTACCAAAAAAAAAATCTCTTAACATATAAGAATATAAAGTATAATTATAAAAATAAATATAAATAATTTTTATTATTTGATTATAAATAATTTTTATTTATTTTGTAAATGATTATTATTTACTTAGTTTGAAAAATACATAGTTAAATAAAAATTTATTCAATTGAAAAAAAAAACACTTAGAGAATAAAATAAAAAAAATAGAAAAAAATGTGAACATCAATTAAAAATTTTCTTTATATTATAAATATAGATATTTATATTTATCAAAAAATTACACCAAATTGTTATGTTAATTTTTAACTGTAAAATTAAGTACTTTAATTATGAATATATACGACATAAAATTATAATTATAAAAGAAATTATATCATTTTTTATTTGATAATTTTTATTATAAAATATTTAATAATTTATCTATAAAAATATTTTATATTCTTTTGTAAAAAAGTGCTTAAAATTTTTATTATAATAAAAATTGGAGGAAACTAATATGAATCACAACAATATTAGTTTCATTTGAAATTCATATTAAATTAAAGCGAATAAACTAAACCAAAGTGTATTTTACTTTTATATTTTATTCAGCTTCCTATCTCTAAAACAAATAAACTTAGTTTTCTATACTTTAATATATTATTACTTTTATCTTACTAAAATGTTTTTTTTTTTTTTTTTACTTTATAAATTTATAATAGAACGATTAAACTATGTATAACTGACAACGTTACATATATTTGGTTTTAAGTAGAGAAATACAAGAATAAAATATAAAAGAAATAAGTTGAAAAAAAAAGGATAGAAATAAAATGGAATGTCAAATTATTTAACAAAATAGAATAATTTAAAAAAAAAAGAATATAACTTAAATAAAAGAATAAAAATAAATTATATGAATAGTATATTGTTTCTTATATCCTTACCTTTGTACATTACAAATAAAATACATAACTCAAAATAATTTTAAGTCTCTTGTAATTTAATTTGATGTGTTTTGAATTGATTTTTAGGTATTTTTTTGTCTTATTAAAAAAATTTATATTTTTTAATTGAATATTTATCATTTGATTCCATCCCTACTTAAAATAATATGATTTTCACCTTACATTGCTATTTCTCATGTATTCATACATTAACAAAATAAACGACATAATTATGTTTTAAGTACCTTATCTATATCCTTCAACTAAGTATTTATTTTGTTTTGAACTAAAGTTGAATGAAATGACAAGTTGTTATTAATGTTCTTTAACTTCTCCTTAAAATACACTATTACCATATCCTGATTTTAATAATTTAAAATATATTAAAAAGTTTTTTAGTATATCAAAATGAGTGTAAGTGGAAGAATCTAGTAATTTCTGATCAGAGAATCAAACTCAATTAATAATATAATTTTAATTAAAAAATATAAAACTTTTACATACTTAACAAAATATTTTTTTAATATAAACAAATTAAAAATACTAAAATTTATCTCATCTTAAAAAAGTACTCTCCTAATAAAAACTTAATTAAAAATAAAGAATAATTCATTCATTATTCTTTAAAGATTTTTATGCATCTTTTTCATTCTTTTCTGTCACTCTATCAAACCAACAAATTTAATTCGTTCATGCATGTCCATTCATGGTCCCTACCATACATAAGATTTGAGATTGGTTACTGTTTAAAAATGGTGCAAGTGAGTGACTTCAGCTGACAGACACAAATGACAACTCCGAAACTGTTCAGGTTAATCCTTTGTACTGGATAAGAACCATCCACCTCGTATTCTAATCTTCCCAACTCACAATTCTCTGCATCGCAAGATTCACAGCCATTTGAGTTCAGCTGCAAATCGCTCAGTGGATTGATTACTCTGGTCAATCCATGTCGTTTCCGTACGAGATCTCGTTTTCACGACACTCAGGACTCCCCAAACACGTGTTGTAAAACTCTCGACCTTAAAAAATTCCCAAAGAAAGAGACACCCAAGATCTCAATCTTCGCCTCTCACTGATCCTCAAAATCTCATGAATTTGACTTCAATTTCTGCTCTCTTCACTTTTCTCTCTCTAGCCCTTTCTCAGAAGATCGACAAGTTTAGGTTCAAACTCAAGTTCTGAGGCCGATTCAGGTTCTGGGTGTGTGCAATTGATAAATTCAGGTTCAAGATCGAGTTTTGAGTTCATTTCTTTTTCTGGGTGTGTGAAATCGGAGAGGACAAAAAAGCATTTTTGAAATTTGGGGTGCAGAACACTGTGGTTTAATTTGGGTTGGTTTGTGTTAACATGGGTGGTAGTTTTTCCTCGTGTGTCTGTGATGGAGATGCTACCCCCTTGAGGCCAAGGCTTGGGGATTTACCAGAGAGCTGTGTGGCATTGATGTTGATGTATTTGGACCCACCAGATATTTGCAAGCTTGCACGACTGAACAGGGCGTTTCGTGATGCTTCTTTAGCTGATTTCATTTGGGAATCGAAGTTACCTTTGAATTATAAGTTCATCGTGGAGAAAGCTTTGAAGGATGCTTGTGTAGAAGAATTGGGGAAGAGGGATATTTATGCTAGACTCTGCAGGCCTAATTTGGTAGACAATGGGACCAAGGTAAGTTTTTATATATTTTCTGTGTTAGATCAGACTTAGAGTTTTCACTTATGTTGAACTTTAATGCAAACCTTTTCTTTATGTGAATTATTTTAGGTAAAACTCTGATTCTAATGGGATTATAGTACCAAAAAACTCATACAACTGCATATTAGCTTTCTCCTTGTTTATTATACTCATCCTTTGTATTTACTCTTCAAGTGCTTGGTGTTCACTTGTCAAAAATGTGATGTTGGTATAGGAAATTTGGCTAGATAAGAGGACGGGTGGATTGTGTTTGGCGATTTCTTCCACAGCGTTGAGGATTACAGGGATAGATGATCGGAGATACTGGAGTCGCATTTCGACAGAAGAGTCAAGGTGAGATAATTGTAAGTGAAAATATGTTGATGTTACTCGGACTTTGTTTTGTTCTGTTTACATCTTAATGAGTTGAAAACAAAACATTGCTCTTGCTGGATTCTTGTTTCTATTCCCTTATGAGGATTACTACTGTCAAAGATTAATCACCTTCTGGCTATGTTATTTAACTTGTTTACAAACTCAAAGACTGGATTTTTGTACTTCTCCAAAACCATTTTACAAATATTCAAGGCTATCTAATACCAAATCTCTAATGTAAGGGTCTGAATGAGTTTAGTTGTCGGTTAATTAATCGAACCTGGTATGCTAAATGTTCCTCTGAGTTTGTTTGTTTAACTAAATGAATGGCTATAAATGAACTAAACTAAAGATTTGTATGTTTTACATTAATACTTTGCCAATACTGCTTTATGTATGTATGCTTTGGATAATTGCAATTTCATTTATTATATTTATTTAACAAATTGCGAACCTGTTTATTGTCTTTTTATATATACACAACAACTTAATAAATGTCAACTTTCAAGAGTCGTACTTTAAATATATTCTATTACGATATTCACTCTGCTTTCCTGCATGGAATCGATATCAGTTTAGTGATGGTCATGTGAATGTTCTTAGAGCAGCTTTTCCTGTGGCTGCTCAATTCTGAAGATTTAGCTACCTTCTGCTGGAACACATGAAATTAAGCATTTTAAAACTGCATGACCCCTCTCTTGCTTTAAGTTATGACACTTGATGATGAAACTTGATGTATTATACTATTTATGTCCATAACAGATTCCATACAGTTGCTTATCTTCAACAAATTTGGTGGCTTGAAGTGGAAGGTGAAGTTGATTTTCAATTTCCACCTGGGACTTACAGTGTGTTCTTCAGACTCCAGCTCGGCCGATCTTCGAAGAAACTAGGTCGCCGAGTTTGTAAGACCGATCACATTCATGGCTGGGATATAAAACCTGTAAAATTTCAGCTAACAACTTCTGATGGTCAACACGCTGTATCCAAAACTCATTTGGATAACCATGGACACTGGGTTCTCTACCATGCAGGAAACTTTGTTTCTAAGAATCCTAATGATCTGATGAAGGTCAAATTTTCATTGGCTCAGATCGATTGTACTCATACCAAAGGTGGTTTGTGTGTAGATTCTGTTTTTATATGCAACAGTGATGTAAAACCAGAGGTGTAGGTTGTTTTTGTAGGAAGGGAATCTGTGTATATAGTGGAAATGAGTCAATTTTTGTCATTTGAGTTGCAGGGAAGTAAGTAGAGTTCATTCTACAAATATGTCGCAACAACAACACTTCCCTTTAGAGTTATTTGTTTCTTTCATATTCTTAGTTCCTTTAGATGTTTTGTTTCTTCAGCAGGACAATGTCTGAGTAGGTTTGCACACATGTTTTACCCTCTTTTTTGGCATAATATATGTGTGATTTGTGTATATTTCCCCTTTTGTTAGTTCTGGGAATTCATTGATGTTGTTTTCCCATAGAATGAAACAATTCATGTGTTCAGTTTTATCTGTATGCATCTGCTGTTTATCTTTTTTTTATGGAATATTTTTCTACTAATATTTCTTCATAGATAAAAAGATTATTTCCCATGAATTACTTTTTATGGATTTTCGGTCATGAATAAAGTGGGTATTTTTCATGTATACTTTTTTAGGCTGATTTTTTTCATAAGTAAAAAGGATATTTCTTTTCTAAAACATTTAAGATCAATTTACTAGTTTCAACATTTGTAAATATTGATATTTTTTTTTCATGAACTGGACTCACTCACAGTAGACTTGATAAGAAGATAAGTATAGTCTAATAAAATATTGTTTCTGTGAAGGATGGAATTAGTGTAGGGTAAGACCTATTCAACCTTGAATATCACACGTTAATTAATTGTGTCTATCTTTGATTTTTCAAATATTGATTCATAAGTATGGTGTGGTATGACTATTATTTAAAAGTATTTAATATATTTAAAAGCATTTAATCAGAGTCAAATACAAGGTTAAGAATTCAAAGGGAATTCTTTTAATCAAAGTCTTTAGTCACAGCTGGACCAAGAGAGAAGGATATGAAATAAATAGTTTGTCAATTTAAAAAATACTTCTCTCGCATAATGTCAAACTACAAAGCGAATCAAACAGTTCGGTTTTGAAAAAAACATTCAAATATTTTTTTTTTTATTTTAATTTTTTTATTGAATTTTGATTGGTTTTCAATTTTAAAAAGATTGGATACAATATTTTTGTTAATATTTGTCTATGGATTGTGAGACCTTTTTTTTTTTTTTTATTTTACACTTTGTCCTAAGGAGGGGTTGGGCCTGTCCTTTTCAAGAGTTCAAGTTCAGTCCACTTTGGAACTCTCAAGATCCCTCATAGTCACTCACTCTTTATTCTGTCACTTTTTACAGAGAACAGTTTCTCCCCCTCCCTTGTAGTGCTGCAAGAGCTCTGCTGGGTACTAGCTTTTGCCTCCCTGAACTAGTGAGTCGTCCCTGTTTGGAGCTGCCTGAGCTCATATCTCCGTGTAAGTAGACCTCAACCTTCCTTTTTCCAGTTGTGTTGTGGTGGCCCTGCTTAGGGTTCATTCTTTAACTCTTAACTCTGTTTTGATTCAGGTGTCGATATATTTCAGCTCCTCAATTTGTTCCTGGAGCTGTGGTGCTCTTCCTTAAAGTTCGGTTTCGTTTAGCTAAGTCTCATTAAGGTAAGGGAAGCTAGAACTTCTTCTTTTTTCTTTGAAATAGTGCGTACTTATTTTCGTTCTAGAATGTGCTGAGTATGTTTAATTGATGATTGCATTGAATTGGGATGAATTTCATGTTTGGGTATCTATGGGTTAGAGAATTTTATGTAGTTTGGATTGCAATTGGAATGAGAGATATTGATTGTTGCAATTGTTCAGTTTGGTATCATCTATAAACCACTTTGAAATGATTTTGAGAAGATAAAAGTGTAAGATACCAAATTGTGCAGTGGAACAAGTCAAAATCTCACAACCAAGAAGCATATGGTGTGGCGCTACCCATTTTCCTACACTGTACACTTTTCGTAAAATGAGGATTCCTACTTCGTTAACCGTTGGATCGAGCTGAAATTTTAACAGCTGATCCTTAACACCTAGTTTTTGACTTTGACCGGTCGGATCTTGAATCGGAGTTCTATAGTGAGATAAGTTTTTATCGCAAGGTCTCTGTATTTTGGTTGTTGACAACATTGACCTTTGTTGCTTGTTTGGTGCATAACTTTCTCTATAGTTATTCAATTAAGTTGGTTCTTGTTGCATTTGGTTCTTGATTTAATCATCTTTAATTTGAATATAAATACACAATTTTTGGAGTTTTACACAAGCTGCAATTTTATTTCTAAAATTCCAAATCGTTTGCATAATGTGTTGTTGTGTAATGAGCCATGACTTGGTTGGGTTGGACATTGGTATGCATTTATAAAGCATGAGATTGAATGGGATCATGTTATGTTGTGTACGAAATGGAAAACATTACTATATGGTTGGTGGTGGTTTGGCATGAGAATTGAATGCTTAATATTGCATGTGGATTTTGTTGGTAAAAGAGTTTCAAGGGAAACTCTTGGTGATGGTGGTGTTAGTGTATACCTTGATATAGGAGATGTCTAGATAAAGGAAGGTATCCTAAACTCTAATAATTATTCACGATCACATAGAGTAAAATAATTTATGTGGTGAGAGTGGCAAGAGGTCCTAGTTTTGGGACATATTGGACCCAAGACATTAGAGGATTAACCCTGTGTGTGGTTGGGTGATAACCCCTTGCGTCTAGACTCTGCAGAGTTTAGAAACCAGCACAGATGCATACTTCCTTTAGAATTCTATATCAAGAGTATGATCTGGATATTGAGTTAGAGAGTCCTTTAATTGTTTGCTTTCTTGGGTGCTTATTGCTTTGCTTGTCTATAACTTGTTTTATAATCTGCTTGCTCAATAACATGTTAAATATTTTACTCTAGCATAACCTTTCTCTTTGTGTCTGTTCTCTTCTTTGGCTTTTTCCTTTTGCGATGATCACCAAATCCTTGGTGTGAGCATATGTGGAGACTCTTGGTGATCGTGATGTTGGCGGAGAGGTTGCGATGTAGTTAGGCTTCCTAGATCCTTTATTGCTCATTGTTGAACATTTTTTCTTGTGTATTATTATTTTGTAGTTTGTTGCTCTTTTAGCAAATTTCCAGTTTAATCTAATATGTGTTTAGATTTTTTTCATGGCATTGTGTTGTGTCTTTGGGCTTCCATTCTAGTATAATTTGGGATAACTGTAAAAGATTAATTCTAATATACTTTATGCCGATGCTCTATTTTATACTATAAACATGATGCGTTCTATAAATTAGAATTATTCTATTAAATTGGGACGTTACATGGATAACTCACGTGCTGCCACTAACACACAAATAGTTTTTACGTATGTTATTTTGATCTTGCATGCCTGTTTTGGATTAGACGTAGACATAAATTTAGGTATATTATTTTAACACATTTAAATTTGTTACCTTTGGTGTTGATCAACAAAAGTAAAATTTTCACATAATTTTAAAAAAAATTGCAATGTCAACCACAACTACCATTATCTTCTTCCTTCTCATCACCGTCTATTAGGATCAAATGCTTGCCACTGGATCAAAAGCTATAACCACTACAATTTGATTGTGACCTGGTCCACCTGGTCCCTGCCACGAAACAGTTGTACAACCCGAAACTCATGACCTTGGTTCGGATACCAATTGTTAAGCTATAACCATTAGTCTGAGCGCAACTCTTTTTACTTAAAAGTATAACACAAATTCAAATACCACGATTCGATTGTGACCTGACCCACTTGACCTTTATTTAGACAATTGATATACGCAACACCATCATTTATGGCAAACTTTTGCACCACCAACTCTCACTGTGCAGGCCACCCCAACATCTACTGGACCATCGCGTCACTTGCACTCACCGCCAGAGGTTCGCAGGAAGCACAAACAGGAAGAACCATGCCATAAATATTGCACCGCGAGCCACAACACAAACTACCACGAACGCGAGGAGCAAGCGCTGATCTCTAGACACCATGCACTTGGTCACTGCAACCACGCCGAACATCCATAATTAGATTTGCGAATGGTAAACCAACGTAGACATTTTATATTTATTTTAAAAATGGATTTCTATTTTGAATTTTAAATTGAAAGTGTGTGAATGAAAGAGCAAAGGAAAATAAAATGGATGAAGAGATGACTAAAAGAATATAGATGAATGTGTGGATGAAAAACATGAATGTGGGTGAAAGAAATGAATGTGGATGAAATATAGAGTGTGAGGAGATTTATGAATGTGACGAAAGAAGATGAATGTGATGAGATTTATATACAAAGTGAGTAAAAAAAATTATGAGTGAAAAGATTTGTCAACTTTAAATCTGGATCATTAGATTAAAATTAATCTACTGTCCATATTCAATATGAAAAACGAGCATGGGCAGCACTAATTTAAATAAATATAAATATTAAAAATAAATGGGATTAGTGTTCGCTAAATACCCATGCTAACCTTATTTTTTTAATATTTTTTTTATAGTTAAAATTTGCAAAACCAACACTAACTTAAATAAATAAGAATATTAAAAATAAATAAAGTTATCATCAACTACGACTAATCTTACTTAATTTTAATACTTTCTTATTTATTTTTCGCGTATGCTTAAATAAATAAAATATTAAAAATAAATAGGATTAGCATCGGTTAAGATAATGCTACTACAAATATTTATTTAATAAAAAAAATTTAAAAATCATTTTACCTTTTTTAAGTTTATTTTTTAAAAAAATAATATTTTCATCGTATTAGAGTCGACTAGGCCGATACTGATACCGTCACAATTTGGCCAACACTAATATTTTGAAGTTAAATCAATGTTTTCTTGTAGTGGTAGGAAAGTAGAAAATTTTGTTTATAGAAGCTTAATTTGAAGTTTATTGTATCTTACAACTACTAGACTAGATATAATGTTTGTTGCTAATATTTTTGTCTAGACTTATGCATTTTCCAATGCTAACTTACTATTATGCAACAAACACATGTGTTGAGATACATAGGTGGTATACTTGATTATGGTTTATGATTTTTAAAGGATGGAAGTTGAGATCTTCAAGGATAACTAGATATTGCCTGAACAAGAAGTTTAAGTAATGTCAATAAGTTTATTTTTTTCCATTTAGTAGTAGTGTTTTCTCTTGAAATTCAAAAAAACAAGAGGTGGTGGTTCAATTTATAGCTAAAGCTAAATACATTAAGCTACAATAGTTGTAAATCAAGTCATTCGACTTAGAAATTTTTTATTATGATGGTTAGTTGCATGGTGTATCTACTATCATTAAGGTTGATAATAAGTTAATCATTGCAATTACAATCAATCATGTCCAATATGCTAGAATTAAATACATCCAAGGTGAAATATCATGTAATTAGAAAACCAGAGAAATAAAATAAATCAATATGAAGCATCGAAGCTTGAAGTAATAGATTAACATTATAACCAACTCATTTTACAACAACAAAGTTGAACTGTGAAGATAACAAATTAGACTACTCAAGAAAATAATCAAAGAGGAACCGTAGAAGTTAAGTTGAGACCTCTCTAAACATTTTAAGATCACAATTATTATTTTATTTTTGTTCTCTTTTGTTAAGTTGAAATAAGAGATAATCCTTATTTTATATTAGAGAGTTGATTGTACAGGGAAATGTAAAAAAGAATCACTGCAAGAAAATACTTCATTATTAACCAATTTTAGTGATCAAAAGTTGTTAGTCACTATAATGACCAATTTAGATACCAATTTACAAAATAAAAGATTATTGGTTACTAAAATGTCACTATTATGAATAAAAAATTATAATTGGTCACTAAATTGGTCTTTAAAAAATCATAAGACACATTGTGAAGGCTAGAGACATTCATTATTATTATTTTTTTCCTAAAATTCAGAATGTATAGGGATAACTAACTTCCGTATTCACCAGGGTTGGATGTTCAATCTTTATGATTTTTGTTATTTAATATATTTCTCTCATACTCTTATGTTTTCTCAATCAATGACAAATCTTTCAAGGGATTGAAGGGGATGCTTGCTAAATTTTTTTGAAACTTTTTAAATTAATATATTTATATATTTGAAATTTTTAAAATTTTTAAATTATATGTAGTGTATATATCAAAAATTGATGAAAATTAAATTAGATATCTTTTTAACTTTTTTATTTATAAAATTTAGTGTTAATAAACAACAAAACATAAAATAAAGTATAATAAAGAATAAAAATATTTATTAAGATATTTTTTTATTTTCTTTCTCATTGTCTTATGAGTTTATTACATATTATACTCATCTTCCCGTCTAACATGTTTTCCTTTTTGTTTAAGAAAAAAAAGTAAGTTAGACATAAACTCACTACGTTTACTTTCATTTGTTTTCTTCCATTCTTGTTTTCTTATGAAAGAAAAAAAAAATGTACTGTGGTTCTTCATATTCGATTTTTAATCGTGGTTCAATTATCATTAATTTTTCTTTTAGTAATTGTGTCTTTGATTTTTTGATTTGATTATGATAAATTATTTTTTAATCTTAAACTTAAAAAAAATATTGATGAAGAATAAAAGAATATGTTTATTTTTTAAAAGAATATTCAACTTCTTTACATATTAGGAAGCATGATACTAATAATTTAATTGTTCAAAGGAGTCCTTTCTTAGAATAATTACAAGTGATCAAGAGTTTCATATTTATTATTTGGAACGTAATCCAGGAAAATGTTTTGAAATATAAGAATATCCAATGTGTGATTTATTTTGTAGTTTCTAAATTATGTATTAGTTTTTATTGGATTAGTGACAATAACTAAATATATAAATTTTGAGTGCATTATTTTTGCTACCTCTAAATTATTAATCTTAACAGCATGATAACTATTGATTGCATATTTGTGAGTATCTAATCATTGGACATAATATTATAACCTAGACTAGAATATAATAGCTAATTGATTGAGCATCTAGACATAGAGTTCATCATTCGTCATTCTTATCATCCGAACTTTAGGCTTAATGTGGACTTTTAATAAAAAAATGTCTAAGACATTAGGATTCTTATTATAAGTTTAGATTTGTCTCTAAGACATTGAGACTTATTACATAGTGGTGTGAATGTTAAAATAAGGAATTAGAAATATATCGTTAGTATTTTCATATTGATTTGATGCATGAAATCCAACCACAGTAAAATCTTTACAATATAGTAATTTCATAAATTTCATTGCTTTCTCAATTTTAGATTTATTTCATACATATAAACAATTTTCATTCTTTTAAAGTTTTTGTCTAAATTAGTAAAGAATCATAGTTTTCTAAACAACAAGTCTATGGGAATTATAATATCTGAACTTTTCATTTTATAACTACAATATTGTAAGCTTGCCAAAATTGTAACAAATACATTAAATACTTCATTAACCAAATCTTTCTTCTCCGTTTTTGTAATTTTATAACTATTTTTACTGTTTTTGTCATTATCGGTTTTTCTAATTTTATAATTCCTTTTACTGTTTTTTGGTTTATAACACCTTTCCTCTTCGTATATTATTTATGTTCACGAGGAATAAGTCTCATCTCATGCAAACAATATTCTAAGACGACTTCGACAAGTGGTCACACGGAATAAATAATCTAAGTGCAACTAAGGGTAGACAAAAAATTCAATTCTTATGATCCAATCCATTTTTTTTATGATCCAATCCATTTAATATCAATTCTATTAAAAATCCAATTCATTTAAAATCTATTTTATTGGATATGGATATCAATCTAATATACATTTTATATATTTTATGGATTAGATATCCATTCTCGAAATCTAGATTTTCAAAATGGATAATCCAAAATATCCAATCCAAAATTTCACTTTATATTTTTTGTTAGGTTAGGCTAAAGGTTGAGACGGACTAGTCCAAAATATAGTCGTATTTGATTGAATTGGCATGAACCTATACAAAATTTAGCCGAATTAGGCCAAATTCTGTCAAGTCGGTCTCGATCGAGATTTGACCCAGTTGGTTCTAGACAAAATTTGAAAGTATTCGGCCAAATATGTCAAATTCTTTGGTGTTAACCCTACGGACACAAATTTGGATCCACATCCATTATTTGGATCCAAAACGGATGTGGATTAGATTTTCGATAGGGCTGACACCATAGAATTTGACAGATTTTTTGTCGAGGCCAACGAGGCCAATTTCAGCATGGGATGAACTTGGATGACTTTCGAACGAATTTCGGTCAGGGACGACGTGATCAAATTTGGATTAAGGTCGACTCGACAAAATTTTAATCGAGATCGACTTGACTAGATTCGACTGAATTTCGGCCAGGGTCGATTTTGCCTAATACGACCAAATTTTGGCCAGAGCTGACTTGGCCAAATATGGCCACATTTGGGTCAGGGTTTGATCAATCAAATTTCGGTAAGAGTTGACTCCACTAAATTCGTCAACCAGGACCGACTTGATTGAATATGGTCAATTTTCGATCACGACCGACTAAGTTGAATATAATCAAATTTCGTTTGGGACTTAGTCGACCGAATACGACTAAATTTGGGCAAGTGCTGACTTGACCAAATTTTAGTCATGACCAACTCGACTGAATTTGGCCAAATTTAGGTTAGGATCGACTCGCCTAAATATGACCAAATTTCGGTCGCGATTGACTCTGCTGAATACGACCAAATTCAGGTAGGACCAACTCGGTCAAATTTTGGTCGAGGCCAACACACCAAATTTTCGACTGAATTCGGCCAAATTTTGGTCGTGGCCAACTCAGTTGAATACGGCCAAATTTTGATCGTGACTGACTCATTTGAATATGACCAAATTTCACCCTAGGCCGTCTCAGCCAAATACGACCAAATTTGGGCCAGGGCCGACTCGGCCAAATCTCAATCGGGGTCAACTCGATTGAATTCGACCAAATTTTGACTAGAGCCAACTAGGCTGAATATAGCCAAATTTTGATCGCGGTTGTCTCGGCCGAATACGGTCAAATTTTGTCTAGGTCGACTCAGGCCAATGCAGTCAAATTTTGGTCGGGAAGAACTCAACTGAATACTTCTAAATTTTGTCCAGGACTAGTTGGGCCAAATTTCGATCGAGATCGACTTGACAGAATTCGGCCAAATTTTGTATAGGGTCACGCCAACTCAATCAAATATGAATAAATTTGGACTAGTCGGTCTCAACTTTTAGCCTAATTTAACTAGAAATATAAACTGAAAATTTGGATTGAATATTTTGGATTATCCATTTTGAAAATCTAGATTTAGAGAATGGATATCCAATTCATAAAATATATAAAATATATATAAGATTGATATCCATATCCAATAAAATGCATTTTAAATGGATTGAATTTTTAATAAAATAGATATTAAATGGATTAGATTATAGAAAAAATAGATTGGATTATAAAAAATGGATATTTTGCCCACTCTTGATTAGAATTTTGTGACACATCTCTTCGCATATTGAATGTCAGAACAGAAAACCAATAAAAAAATATTGCCTACCAACATCTAAACACTTCTCTAAAATCATCCATGTAATGATATCAGACATCTGCAAAAGCTTCAAATTACTGTTGTTGCATAAGAATAGTTTTCTTATTTCCGGTAAAATAACGTCCTTTCTCTTCCTTCTTTCAATCAATAAGAAACTATTATTTGAAGAAGGATGCAAAGAAGAACCTTAACTATACTACAACAAGTAAACTAAAGCACCATTAAGTATTTCAGTGCAATAATGTGAGACGTGCGACGTGAAACGTGGGATGTGAGACGTGGGACGTGCGTCGGGAGATGTGCTACGTGGGACATGGAAGGTGAGACGTCAACGTGATACGTGAGATGTGGGACGTGAGACGTGAGACGTGGGACTTAGAATGTGGAACGTGGGACGTGAGACGTGAGATGTGAGACGTCAGAAGTAGGACATGGGATGTGACACGTAAAACGTAGGACGTGAGACGTGAGATATAAAACGTGGGACACGAGACGTGAGATGTGGGACATGAGAGGACGTGGTACGTGGAATGTGAAACGACGTGGAACGTAGATCATGGGACGTAGGGCGTGCGACGGAAGATGAGAGACGTGAGACGAGAGACATGAGACATGAGACGTGAGACATGAAACATGAAACATGGGACATGAAACATGAGAAGTGGGACGTGGATTATAAGACGTGAGACGTGAGACATGCAACATGAAACGTGACACGTGGTTTGTGGAAGGTGGGATGTGGGACGTGAGACGTGAGATGTTAGACGTGAAACGTAAGACGTGAGACGTGGAACATGAGATATGAGACGTGAAACATGAGACATGAGACAAAAGAAACGTGAGATGTGAGACGTGAAACATGGTACTTGAGACTTGGAACGTGAAACATGAGACATGATACGTGGGACGTGGGACGTGAGACGTGAGATGTTAGACGTGGGATGTGAGACGTGATAAGTAAGACGTGAGACGTGAGACATGACACGTGGGACGTGGGATGTGAGAGACGTGGGACATGAGAGACGTGAGACGTGAGACATGAGACGAGAGACATGAGACGAGAGACGTGAGACGAGATACATGAGACGTGAGACGTGAAACGTGAAACGTGAGACATAAGACGTGAGATGTGAGACGTGAGATGTGAGACGTGAGACATAGGACGTGGGACTTGAGTCGTGGGACGTTGGACGTGGGACATGGAACATGGGATGTGGGACGTGAGAGACGTGACACGTGACACGTGACACGTGAGACGTGAAACGTGGGACGTAAGACATGAGAGACGTGGGACGTGGGACATGAGAGACGTGAGACGTGAGAGACATGAGAGAGACGTCAGACGTGCGACGTGCGATGTGAGACATAAGACGAGAGACGAGAGACGTGAGACGACGTGCGACGTGCGACTTGGGACGTGAGACGTGCGACTTGCGACGGGAGACATGCGACGTGAGACGTGAGACATGGGACGTGAGACGTGAGACGTGAGACGTGAGACGTGCGATGTGCGACGTGCGACGTGCGACATGCGACGTACAACGTGAGACGTGCGAAGTGAAACGTGAGACATTTGTAAACACTAAACCTTGAAATTTATATTCATAAACTTTAAAACTTACAATTTAATCGAAAATTTTAGAAGTTTAATAAAAGAATGGTTAATGTATCCATAAATTTGTACTAATAAATTTAAATTATACTCTTCTAAAAAATGTATTAATAAAAAGAGATTAAATACATATAAAATTGAAAGAAAAAAATATGATGGTAAAGTAATACTTAATGTTTATTTAACAAAAATAAAAAATTATGAGGATAACAACAATAATTTATATTTATTGAACTTTTAAATGAGCAGAAAGAAGCTAAGGATGATCTGAAAATTTAACTAAGGATGGGCAAAAAATCTAATTATCATGATCCAATCCATTTTTGGTATGATCCAATCCATTTAATATTCATTTTATTAAAAATACAATCTGATCTACATTTTATATATTTTATGGATTGTATATCCATACTCTAAATCTAGATTTTCAAAATGGATAATCCAAAATATCCAATCCAAATTTTCTATTTATATTTTTGGTTAGGTTAGGCTAAAAGTTGAGACAGACAAGCCCAAATTTAGTCGTATTTGATTGAGTTGGCGTGACCCTATACAAAATTTGGCTGAATTAGGCCAAATTATGTCAAGTTGGTCCCGATCGAAATTTGGCCCAGCTGGTCCTGGAAAAAATTTGGAAGTATTCGGTCGAGTTCATCCTGACCCAAATTTGATTGCATTGGGCTGAGTCGACCTAGACAAAATTTGACCGTATTCGACCGAGACAACTGCGACCAAAATTTGGCTGTATTTAACTTAGTTGGCTCTAGTCAAAATTTGGTCGAATTCAATCGAGTTGGCCTCGATTGAGATTTGGCGGAGTCGACCCTGGCCCAAATTTGGTCGTATTCAGCTGAGACGGTCTAGGATGAAATTTGGTCGTATTCAAATGAGTCGGTCATGACCAAAATTTGGTCGTATTCAACTGAGTCGGCCATGACCGAAATTTGGCCGAATTCAGTCGAGTCAGCTCCGGTCAAAATTCGGTCGTGTTGGTCCTGACCTGAATTTGGTCATATTCGGCAGAGTCGATCGTGACCGAAATTTGGTTATATTTAGGTGAGTCAGTCCTGACCTAAATTTGGCCAAATTCAGTCGAGTTGGTCATGACCAAAATTTGGTCGAGTCGGCACTAGCCCAAATTTAGCTGTATTTGGTTGAGTAAGTACTGAACGAAATTTGACTATATTTAACTTAGTCGGCTGCGATCGAAAATTGGCCATGTTCAGTCAAATCGGTTCCGGCCGACGAATTTAGTGGAGTCAACCCTGACTGATATTTGACTGATCAGGCTCTGACCCAATGTGGCCATATTTGGCCAAGTCGTCTCTGGCCAAAATTTGGTCGTATTAGGCAAAACCGGCCCTGGCCAAAATTCAATCGAATCCAGTCAAGTCGATCTTGACTGAAATTTTGTCAAGTCGACCTTGACCCAAATTTGGTCACGTCGTCTTCGACCGAAATTCGTTCGAAAGTCATCCAAGTTCATCCCATGCTGAAATTTGGCCTCGTTGGCCTCGACAAAAAATCTGTCAAATTCTATGGTGTCAGCCCTATAGACACAAGTTTTAAAAAATTTAATTTGAATTTAATTTTGAAAAATGGATTTTTGATTTTGAACTTGATCCAAATATTTAGATCTGGATTTAAACTTGATCTAAATATTTGGATTTGGATTTTTAAAAAATCCAATCTACTTTTTTTTGAAAAAATGGATTTGGATCGAAAATCTAATCCAATTATTTGGATCCAAAATGGATGTGGATTGGATCATTAAAAATTCAATCCATGATCACTCTTATGTGCAACATGTTTTATTATACTCCAAAAATCTATTTCAGACCCACATGCTTAGAATTTTAGTATTCCAATAGATAAGGAAATGTCTAACAAACATAACAATAATGAGTGTTTAGATAAGTACGAGGCACAATTAATAATGGTTTATGATTTTTAAACAATGAAGGTGGAGGTCTTATGAAGCTGATTAGAATATAGTCTCATATTTTGCCAGAGCTGATCCACTTCCTACAACACTTCATCTTGCCGGAAACGAAGATGTCAACTGCACCGCATATCCATCTCCAAACAACTGCTGAAAAAGCACACGAGAGGCATCACACCAAGAGAAAACACCATCTACGACGTCGCCAACCACAGTCCTCCGTCACTACACTTCGACCAAACCGTTGTCGTTGCGTTTGTGAAAAATTGGGGGTTTCAACGTAAACGGAGGTGCACCAAAACGGAATCAAAAAAGAAACAAACCTCTCAATAATCACATGATGAAACATTGGTTCAATCATGAAACCACAAATTTGCTTTCTCATGTAATTACGGCGTTGTGTGGAAGAAGATCAGGCATTTATGTTTTAACATTTACATCTGACGCGCTATAATCAAACATAAATTTATGTTTGGTTGGGTCAACTCAAACGTAAATTTATGTATGACTCTAGCATGTCAAGCGTAAACTTACGTGCAGCGTGTGCAATCAGACGTAAAAAACGAGATTTACGTCTGACCCTAGGACGCCAGACATAAACAATTGATAACTTATTTACAAGTTTGCCATCGATCATTTTTTATCTCAGATTCTAGTGGGTCAGACGTAAAATCGCAGACATAAAATGTCTATTTATATTAGTGAATAGATAAATCAAAGAAGATAAATTAGAAGTATTGCAATTTAGAGAAACAAATTGCAAACATCATGCAAAGAACAAGTTTAAATTGTTAAGATTAAAGCTTAGACTATTAAAAAAAAATTATGAAGCTAATTAGAATATAGTCTCATATCATGCAAACAATACTTTAAGAGACTTCAAAAGGTAGTCATAAAGAATAATGTAAAAGCTAATGTTTAATTTAGTGCAACATTTTGTTTTATACACCAAAAGTCCATTTCACACCTACATCACGCTTCGTATTTCAATAAATAAATATAAGAAAATGTATATATAAGAACCAAAACAAATATTATAAAAGTCAAATTCAACGCATTAGGTGGGTGCTAACATCAACCCATGTTGTATTTGGTATACATTAATTAACAACAGATTTTCCTTTGAGTGAGTTCTCACAACTTCGTTTTCATTGTCATCTCAATGCTTTGACGTGATTGGAGGAAGCTACCATTCTTTCTCTGTGTTCTTCATCACACTTTCTGCTTCTTGTTGTTGTCAGGTACACACTATATTTCTCCTTCTTATTTCAAGTTTAAGCTTGTTCCATCCATGGAATAATACATCTTTACTCTATCTATAATCTAAATCCTCTTATTATCTTAAACTCCGTTCCTCTCTTACCTTTCTGCTACTTAAATTTTCACTGATAACCTTATTGAATTCATCAATCTTTAAAGTTCACGAAAAAAAAATCCAGTTATTCTAATTTCGTTACTGCTGCTATCAGAAAAAGGAGTCAAGTCTTCATATTATATGAATGAAACGGAGTATATATATATATATATATATATATATATATATATATATATATATATATATATATATATATATTTTTTTTTTTTTTTTTTTTTTTTTTCTATTTTTTTTTTTTTTTATAATAATTTGTGTTTGTATTTTTATATAAAAATATATATGCGTTTATAA
>Ga0099822_1002532_pt1 | contig 22837 bp, 5 predicted proteins | sample CowpeawhiteBW_FD_76839 | JGI IMG/M metagenome (GOLD analysis project Ga0099822, IMG submission 76839) | Root nodule microbial communities of legume samples collected from California USA - Cow pea white BW | ecosystem: Host-associated > Plants > Roots > Nodule | place: USA: California | collected... | reverse complement strand
TTTTTATTTATAATTTATTATTTTTAATATATATTAAAATAATAAATATATTATATTTATTTTTTCTCTTATTTATATATATATATATATATATATATATATATATATATATATATATATATATATATATTATAATTCAATTTTATTTTAAGTTAATGTATAATTTCTAATACACTCTTTTATATCGATAAATTAAATATTTTAAGTGTAACACTAAATATTTATTGATAATAATCTAATACAAAATGTATACTAAATTTTGTTAAGAAAAACTTTGGTGTGAAAGTACGAAGTCATATTTTAAGCCTATAACTCGGTATATAAAAAATCAACAGGTTATAAAATGAGATATTTATTTATATATTATACTTTAATTTGATTTTAAGTTGATGTAAGATATAATGAGTGATATATGATAGTGGAGATGTTTATTTATTAGGATAGATGAGAGCGGAGCATTAGATTAGATTGGATCTTTCACATCTGGAGACTATTTACATCATATACATAACTAAAATTTTAATTCTTGCCATAAGTTTTGTCTATATGTAATATGTACATGTTCCAAACGACAATGTCTGAGATAAAGAAAAACATCAAAGCTATCACCTTTTTCTTTCATATGTTTCAAGAACATAAAATTGGTGAATTTTAATTTTCCCTACATATATATATGTCAGCGTGACGCAATTTGTGAAATTTCTTCATCTGGTATATGTCTATAAATAAATAAATAAAGAGACGTTATAGCTATGTTATTTTAGTACTACTGTGTAAAATTAGGTAGGAAGTATCTGAAAAAAGATTTGGATTAATTATTTGAGCATCATCTACTTTTGAATTCTAATCTTAAAAATTGTTAGTTTTGATATTTTGAGTATGAGAAATTTTGGCAGATATTTTATGTGGCCACCATTTCCAGGTGAAGAATCTTGGTTGAGTGCAAAAGGTGCAGCGTAAGAAATTCAGAATCTGCATTCATCATCGTACTAAGCACACGGCGGTTGGAGTACCACATGCATGGAGTGGTTGATATAGATCCATGCATATATAGAGAGAGAGAGAGAGAGAGAGAGAGAGAGAAATTATAAGGATAGAAAAAGAGGAAGAGCTTCATTCAGTGAAGGCACTCTCTTATCATTTCCATTAATCATGCATAGTTCTTGACTAAACAAGAAAGGAAACAACATAACGAACCACAAAAGATAACCGACATTGATGGGGGCTATTCCTTCCTTTTCACACAAAAATCACGTGCCAGGACTCATTGTGGGGCTGCATTGTCCCTTAATTGCTTCTCAATTAAACATCAATTTATATTATTCATGACAACTATCAGAGACAAAACACTGATGGAAAACAAGGATTACCATTTAATAAATTAATAAACCAAGAGATATACCCTTTACCTAAGCAATTACCCATAAACTAATGTTCACAATATCCTGTTAATTAATATTCTAAACAATTCAATTACTTTTTACTGTAATTAAATTCTTTATTAACAACTGTAATTAAATTATTATTATGATACTGATGTGGAATAGGTTGATAAAGGGAACAGATTTGACAAACAATAACAGTAGATCTTCTTACTATTTAGGTTGCTAGCTATAGTTTTGATCGTAATAGAAACAATACCTAACCCAATAAGATATTATTTTAAGAACATATTTGAAACGTATGACAAAAAGAGGATATGTTTGATAATGCTTTCCCATGCATGATCACTTGGTGGAACTTCTCGCAAAAGATCACTTGATAATGTTTTTACTCCAAATTTTTTAAAGAGTTGTTTTTAGTTTTAAAATGCTTTTTATATTTTGCCTTCTGTATTTCTCTTCTATTAACATGTTGTTCTCTTTGAATTTGATGGAGTGATATATAAGTCACTAACGCTACAAAATTGTTTAGGACTAAAAAGCGAAAATTAAGAGAAAGAGTACGTAATAGATAAATCCAATTGTATTGACATGTCACATGATTGTTGTAGATATTAGTATAATTCTACCAAAATGGTAACAATATACAATACCATATATAGTACCCAATTCTCTTTTTTATTTCAAAAACAAAAATGAATTTCAAGTATTTTTTTTCCTTCTTTCTTCTACTCCTCTCTCGTATAATCAGATATATTATTAAAAACCAGTTTATATGTTTGAATCATTTAGCTACCAATTCACAAGTTGGGAAGGAGTGTTTCCTATTCTAATGTGATCTAAAAAATATGACTCATTTCAAATAGGGATGCTTGATAAATAGATATAGGTTAGTGAACTAACGAATTGGCTCGTAAAAAGATAGAAAGAGAAAAAGTTTAAAATTTGTATTTTATGAAATTAAGTTGACAAATTTAGTTGAAATATCTAAAACACATTAAAAATCTCACTTAAAGTTAGGTTGAATTGGTAATGGAGAAATTAATATTATAAAATAAACTAGCAACAAAAACGAATATTACTCCGGTGTCTAAACGATTAATATTATTTTTATATCATTTTTTCAAAATTATTTTAAATAGGTTTGTTCATATCCAATTTATTTTGTCCTCTATAAAGAAAAATAATCACCTTCCCAAATATTTGTGTGATTTCATATAAGAATGCTTAAGGATAGAAAACAAAAGAATTTTTTTTTTTTAAATAAGTAGTAAAACAAAAAAGTTTTATCAATCTAAACTAATTAAGATCTTAGTTTACTATTTAAACCCTTAAGATTCATCAAGTAACGATAAGTTTGAATAAATTTATGAAATTATTGATTCAAATCCCAATAATGATTTGCATCAAGAAAAAAATTTAAAATTAAAAAATGTGATTTTAATTCTTATTCTTTTATATAAAGTTGATTTTAGGAAATATATGTAAAATTGATTTTATTAACTTGGAAATAAATTGTCATTCAGCATTAAACTTAAATATTAAAAATATTAATGAATGTTTTTAAAAGTTAAAAGAGTAATTTACTAGACGTCGAGTAAACAAATTTTCAAACAAAGATTGAAAAAAAAAACACATTTTGTATTTGCCAGCGTGTTGGCTTTGGAATATATAGTTTACAGTAAGTGGTTTAGAAAATATAATATAAAGTAAATGGAGAATGAAATATTGTTTAATAAATAGGTTTAAAATAATCTGTTATTCATATTTTATAACTATTATTTTTCTAAATTTTGTAATTCAGCGCCTATTTTTCTCATTATTAAATTACACTTTGTGATATAATGAAAAATAGATCAATAAATCAATCATAATCTTGAGTTCGATAAGTTCCTAATTTCCCTACAATTAGTGGTATTTTTATTCTTTTTTTAAGTATTTGAAGTTTTATACTTCATCTTTATGAATTAACTACAAAATAAAAAAATTTCTGGATATTTGAAAAAGTGGAGGTGAATATTTAATATAGGTTGAAGTATAGAACTTTCTCTATTTAGAAGTCTATTTAAAGAGAAATTAATAATTTATATTTGTACAATTAATTTGTTTAAGATGCATCGAAAGTGTTACGAATTTTATTTCTATGGATTTAAAATACATGGAATTTAATATGATTAAGCTAATTTTAACTATTGATTGAATTAATCTTATTTAGCTCGAGTTATTCTATAGTTAAACTTGAGTAGAAAAATATTTGATTGCAATTACCAAATCATGTGAGATCATTTTTCATTTTATATTTTATTTGAGCATTAAGCTAACTGCTTAAATAATATTCTATTAATTGATGTGACATAACATTCAAACAATAATATTTATCACATAAGTTATGGTTTGAAGTTTAAATACTAGAGATATTAAAATAACTCTCTTATAAAACTCTTATCAAAGTATTATTGAACACTCGATCAATGAAAAGTCGAGGTCTTGAAGTGAATTTTTGAAAGTTTGTGACTTGATGAAATAAGCCATGCTGCCATACCTATGATATGATACTTAAAGTGACGTGGGTTAATGTTGATTCTTCCTCCACTTGAAGTTAAACACTTAAATGTTTGTTTGGTTGCTCAAGCAAGAAAGAGATCAAACTAATTTTCTCTCCTTTAAATATATTATCACTCAAGCGACACAACTTCGTAAATGACATGAAGTATTGCTAGTGATGGGTTCAAACTTTGAGCAATGAACCTTCTCCTATCTAATTTACATGTTTTTAAGTGCAAAAAGTGTTCTATGTATTTGATCGTGTGTGCCAGTGTGTGAAATTATTGAATTAAGATATATGAGGAGCACATATACATGTATTATGATGTTTTTGGATTGAGAAAAGATTGATACTTAGATGATATTGTGGCTAAAATATGGTTGTAGTATTAAGTACAAATACTCATTAAGCAAATAATACAATAACATAACTCACAAATTAAATTATCAAATTGTGTGAAGTTAAAAGAATTTCTTGCATCAAACTTTATAAAGTAAGTACGGGAAATGCCTTGACATTGAAAGTTAAGGTTGACTTTATAAAGTAGGTTAAGCATGTTTTAGTCTCTGAACTTTTATGAAATATTAAAATTCGTCCTTATTTAAAATCTTGATACATGTTGATTCCTAAATTTAAAAAATGAATGAATATAGTCTTTTTAACCTAATTACATTAGATTTTTTTTTACGTGCCAAACAGATTTCCCAGTACATATTGAAGTGGGAATGTGTTAAACATTGTAAACAACTCAAATACTACCATAAAAGACATTTGACACGTCAAAAACATTTAACGTAATTAGGCTAAAAGGACTGTATGCATCCACTTTTAAAGTTTAAGGACCAAAATGTATTAAAGTTTTGGACATGGACGAATTCTAATTTCGCGTCAAAGTTCACAAACTAAAAACATACTTAACCTAATTACCAATATTACTTCTAATTTGCCATATATTAATAACTAGTAAGGCATATTTTTTTAATCAACAAAGTCAAACTCTTCCTATATACAAAAAACTATCAAACATGCATAACTATAACCTAAAGAGTTGAGCTCTTCCATTTAAGATAACAACATATTTTACTGTATGAAGCAACAAGTTGGCAGACATCAAACGCCATTTAAACATAGTTTCTATTTGAAACATTCATACAACTTATATATGGTACAAACAAGCTTTTTATTTTGTATCTAATGTGTGTACATGTCCCTTCCTTCCATCCTATACTGGAGTTGCTTGTATTTTTTTTCTTATGCCAAACAATTACTTACTATGTCCTTGCACGAAAAAAGATTGCAAACATGTGTATTCTTGTAACCCTCTATGTCTATTTTCTCTTTATATTGTGCCCCTCTTCTTGTCCATTATTCTTCGATCTCTCTCTTTAAACTCTTGAAAGTTAATTGTTATATATACTTGTAAACCTCCAACAACATTACATTATTATGCAAAATCAACGATAACTCATTTAAAGGGATTCATAACTTACCCTGCTTCATTATCCCAATACAATGCTTTGTAAAAGTCTCTTTTCCAAATAGAATACATTAAATTTAAACTGCTAATAAAAAAAAACATTAAATTTAAACCACCTTATCTCCTCAATTATGTTTATCTCTAAATTCATGCCAGACTTATCCCTTTGAAGATTCTAAACATGTTATAGGATTTAAGCATTGATTCAAGTACGAGAAATTTTCTTTTGGTTCTTTACCTGTAATCTATGCCCATGCATGTAACCGAATATCTCTTAAGTATCCACTCTATCACTCTTAAAAATTATATTGTTCATTTTTTCCATATTATCCTAACTATAACAACCTTTATACATGTCCAAACTTGGTTCCCCTCATTGTTTAGCATCAAAAGGCTAAATTGAACAATGCGATGTGTTCACCACAAAAAAAAAATCATATTATCAACGAGAGAAATTCGTTCGTAAAATAGAATTTACCAACGAATTTTACTGACAACAAAAATCTATTGATAAAATAGAATATACCGATGGATTTTACTAAAAAATTTTAAAATTTTAATTATCGACAAATATTTCTGTTGGTAAAAGGTGTTGGTAAAAACCAATGCAAAAATTTGTTGGTAATGAATAATTTTCATTTCTAACGGAAATAACCATCGATATTCGTCGATAGAATGGTTCTAGCTTTAACTTTGACCATGTGGTGGTAAATTCCGACAGTAGATTAATCGGTATTATTTTTTTTTTGTAAATGTTCATTGGTAAATCTGTTGATAATTTTGAATTTTTGAAAATCTATCGGTAAATTCATCAGTAATTGAATTTTTCAAAATTCATAAATTCGTCGGTAATTGTACTTTTTAAAATTTGTCGATAAATTTATTAGTAAAATATGTGTTAATCTTTCCACCAAATATGATGAAATATGTGTTATAAATTAAATGGATAAAGGTTATATGCATAAGAGAAGAAGAATAGGAGAAGAAGGAAGTAGTAGCAGTAACCGTGGTGGCAACGAAGGCAAAATCAATGACGACAACGAAGTAAGAGGAATAGGAGAAGGAGCCAAAGGTGGGAGATGCAGCCATGAGAGTGGCAATCATTACAATAGACAACGACAAAGGAGGAGGAAGAGAAAGAGAAAGAAGAAGAAAAAAAAGGAAAAAGAAGAATAGAAGGAAGAATTGGAGGAAGACCAAATCACTATATTTACCAGTAGATTCTACCAATGAAAGAAGATATGAAATAATTACCGAAAAATATTTATTGATGAATAATTACCAATGGATTTACCAACAAATTTTTAACCATCATAAATTACTGTTAGATTTTTAACCGTTAGAAATTACCGACAATTTTTTTACCGTTATCCGTAAATTGTAGTATATCCACTTTCACTGCCTTATGTCCTACCTTTACTTCTCTCGTTTTCCTATGTACTTATCTTATCCCTCCAACTAAATCCTCTATCACTACTAAGTATAAGAAAGGAGTTATGACCATCCAACAACAAAAACCATGGCTAAAAAGATAAAAGAAGATGAAGCCTCATGGAGTAAGACTCTATATTTGAAGAGTAAAATACAAAAAAAAATAATCCTTCCTTTTAGTCTTATACAAATGTATAGAATAATTTTTAGACTTTGTATTTTGGCCATTTAGCGAGAAAGTTTCTAGATAAATCAATTGTGTAGTATTATAATCAATTAATATAGAACTTGTTCAGTAGAGTAGATGTTTTGGCTTTGAAGATAGATTTCTTTAGTGACCATGTCATAATGATCAAAATGGGATTTCATTTGGGCTAGCTTGGACGTTAAGGAACCCTAGAATGTTTACTTCTTTGTTTAGGAGAGCTTTAGCTTGCATTTTGGACATGTTGCCAACATGAACCTACCAACTGGTCAGTCACATTTGAATCATGTCTAGTTTAGAGCCTTTTTCAGTTTTGGATTTTCAAATTTCTCCCTCTCTTTTGTTGAGTATTTAGTTAGCTCCTAAACATATAAATAGAGGGCTTATCCTTGTAAAGTAACTTGGAATTGATATAAAGAAACTATGCCAAAATTATAGTTCTCTCTTGTTTTCTAAGTTCACTAGGATAGTCTCTTTGCTAGACTTATTTCTTAGACATTTTCCTTAAGAGTTGGTCGAACCTCTCCTAAGAAACCACTCCAACCCACTCACCAAACACATATAAACGTCAATTCAATTTGCTTCCACTTCCAACATACTAATTCATCACTATTTCAGCATGGAGAACCTTCAGTTTGCCTAGAGCTAGTTTCCATCAAGCTAGGGGATCGCCTTGTCTTAAATCTTTGATTGTTTGAAATAATATTTTAGACTATCATTGACAAGGACAAAAATAGTTGATGATTCAAGACATTCATTAATCTAATAGGGTCATTTTGACAAAATCCCAACCTTGGCATATATTATAAAACATGTTATCTTACTGAATTGTATACTTTTTTCAAAGACAAATTTTACAATAACACAACTTCCATTTTTTTTTCTAGACTTCTTAGATTACTTTATTAGCTACTAAAACATTGTCCATCAAAACCTTACCCTTGATGAAAGCCAATTACTTTTGATAAATCACTTTATGCTTTTCATTATAATGGACAAAATCTTTGATATTATCTTATATATAGAACTAATTACTAGGACATAATTAATATAAATCTTTTGGAAGACATCAAATTGTAACAAATCACTCTATTGTTATAAGAGATGCAATGAAAATTCTTACAATCTTAAACTGTGAATGAGATGTAATTGTCTCATAAGTTTTATATCCATGTGTATTGATATAAATAACATGTGTGTGATTTAAATTATATAGGAAGAAAGATACAATTGATTGAAGTTATTTTACCTTTTGCATTTGATATTGCATTTATGATCATACTTGGTTTAAGAACATATAATATTGTACGTAAGGATAAGAGTTACACGACCATTATGAGTATTGTAGTTTACTCTAGTATTTTGAGACTGTATGTGCCTATCGAAACTTGATATTGATAATTTACAAAAGAACATTATAATAATTGTATAAAGAAATATATATATATATATATATATATATATATATATATATATATTCTTATATCAAATATGGGTTAAACCACTGATAACAAAGAAATCTTACCATTTTATTGCAAGTCTCAGCCATTTGTTAATTCATTCTTATTAATAACTTTTTAAGATTGAAGCAAACAAGAAAAGAAGTAGAATTAAAAAATCAATAATAAATAATTGTTTTTTTTTTGTTTATTTCTTCTAAGTTCATATTTTATTATTATGTTTTAACATGTAAAGAAATTAATTGAAACATAAGAATAAAAGGTTTGATGAATGGTAGGTATTTAGACTAATAACCTAACTCCAACAAGATAGAAATAGCTATTTCTGAAAGAAGATAATTTTAAGAATCAATTAGATCGTAATTAATGTTTGAGTTCAATGGAAAGGGCGGATCATGTAAAGGACAGGGAGGGTCATGGCGCTCCCAATATTTTTGAATTTATTTTTTAAATTATATGTATATTTTTGAATTTTTTTAAATTATATTTATATTTTTGAAATTATTTTAAATTATATATATCTTTTACATTTTTTTAAAATTATATGTAGTATATTTTAAAAATTAATGGAAATTAAATTGTGTGACTTTTTATTTCTTTTATAAAACATAACCTTTAATCTCAACAAAGTTGGTTATCTAGTTTTTTGGTCTGGTTCCGATTTTTGAAAAAGTTAATGCAATTTAGTCATTTTCATTAAACATTAGACAACTAGACATTTTTGGACAAATAAAGAAACAAAAAAATAATAATTAAACTAAATATTTATTAAGATATTTTTTATTTTTTTCTCATTGTCTTTCTAGTTTTTCACTAATTGTATTCATCTTTCCTTCTCATATGTTTTCTTTTTGTTTTTGAAGAAAAAAAAATTAGACACAAACTCATTATTATTTTTGTCCCGATTTCTCATTTGTTTGCTTTCTTTCTTAAAGAAAAAAAGGTAACTCTCTATTGTCTTATCTGATAATAAAATATTAGTTTAAGAGTTATTAACATGATTTTTTATCCCACGAGCCTTTTGCAAATTCATTTTTTTATGAATATATAAGAAACAAATTGTATTCTAATATTATTTTGAAAACAAATATATATACAGATGGAAAATAAAATAATAGATTTATTTTTTTTAAATGATAAAAGGGAAGTTATTCGTGAATATGAGAATAGATACATTCTACTTCTTCATACTAGCGAACACACAAGCGTTGTCACGCCTTTGTGTTTGCATTTTTTAACTTTTATAAAGATTTGAGTTAAGATCAATAAAGAAATAATTAATTTTTAAAATAATTGTTAGTTGTTAATTAGAAAAAGAAAATATCTGTAACAATATATAAAGAGAATTCCCTCTTTTGTATTCACATTTCATAATACTAATTTTACCCTTTACAATATAATTATTTATTAAAATTTTTGAAATTAATGGTTATTTTTACCTATTTTCTGTAAAACTATTTATCTTTTTATCTTTTTTGTTATTCATTAACAATTAATTTTCTATTCATTTCACTTTATTTTTTATAAATATAAATTGATTTTACATATTAACTTAATAACATTACATTATTATCACCTACTAACATACTATTATTCATATCTAAGAAACGCATACACAGGAGCGATAACGCCTGTGTGTACGTTAGTATATTAGTATACATAAAAGAGGTTTTTAGAATAGTTGTTAAAGATAGAATATGTTTTTAAAATAACGGTTAAGAAGAATTTTTTAGAATAACGGTTAAAGTGAAAATATGAAATGTGGACACAAAATAGGGTATCCTCTTTATTATATATTACTAGCGTACACACAAGCGTTGTCACGCCTGTATGTACGCATTTTTTAAATATACCTGATATTAAGTTAATATATGAAAAATTATATTTATTAAGTTATTAAGTTAATATATAAAAAAAATTATATTTATTAAAAATAAAGTGAAGTTGAAATCAATTTCCAAACAACTAATATCCCACCAATACTTAGATAATCTATTTGTATAATACGTCTATATTATTTGTAAAATCTTCTTATCAATTTCTTCAAACTCTATGAAGTAAATATTAAATAAAAAACGAATAAATACATTAATATGTTCTATATAAAAAATGTTAACACTTTATTTAAAAAGAAGATGTGCCTATAAAAGAAGAGGATTTGTAAGAAAATATTGTGCTACGATTTAGACCTATATTATTCATTTATTGTATCTTAACTTAGTGCTGAATGAGAGACTAATATTGCATAAAATAATTTACAAGTGGCATGAAGTGCTTTGAACCTCGAACAAAATCCAACCAAAAGAAATCGAACATATAAAGAATTTGCTTTAATTAATCGCTTCAAAGATAAGAACTGAATACGCTAAAGTCAACCTTTCCTTTTGGCAACCAAGATTTTCTCATCATTTGCATCTTCACTAACAGTGATTATTACCACTTTAGAACTTATTTGTTTAGTTACGTTATTTCATTCTGTTAATTAATGGTGGTTAATATAAAGTAGAGGACATTGTAGAATATTATATATTCAACACTTGTACATTAATTCCAACATCAATAGTTGACATGTTAGGCAGAAATTCCAAACCAAGGAAGGAATTGTGACTAGGAAGAAAACCCAATAAAGGTAAGAGGGTAACTTAATTAAGCAACAAGAAGTTGGGTAGAGTGTGACCATGTCTCAAACCATTGTGCATAAGGGTTCCAGGGTAGGGACCAGTGGGTCACATCCTTGGTTGAATCGAAACGCGTGGACTCGAGCCACGTCGCGAGCATCACATGCATACAAAAGGAGGTCATGGTTTTGTTTGGAAAAGTGGTCCCAACTCACTTTTGGTTCATCACGTGATGCCATGCAACTTTGCATTTGCATGTTAGCATGTGGAAAAATTATGATTCAAGGTTGCTTGACTCATGAATGGTGAATGAGACTAATACCTTTAACTTGTCTTTGCTTAGTTGGACAAAGGAGAAGGGTTGGAGGGTACAGAGTCACGTGCTTTTGTTGCTCCTCTACCTTAACACTGTCCCTCCCCATAACTCAACTATTAACCTCGTCCTTTCCGACCCTTCTACTTTCCGACAACCATGTTTCCTTTCAACAACTTAGGGATGCACAATATCTTTACCAATCTCCAAACTTTATTCAACTCTCAAAAACCCATCTAAATTCTCCTTCTGTTGTTGCTTACCAAAAAAGATCTTCAATTGTTATAGGTTACCAACACAAACGGCATAGGAGAAGGATCATCATTCATATACATCACTGCTCCTCGTAAGTGTCCTCTTCTAAATGGGGTCTTGGTGTGGGTTGATATTGTGACAAAACTTTGTACCATAGCTATACTATGGTATGTCTTGTGTAGTGTTTCGCTTTTATTGTTCAATAATATTTTCTTTTTCTGCTTAGACGTACAACAAAAATATGGAGGGAGAAAAATGTTCAAATAGTAGGTCACCAAATCTTATCACTTGATCTTCTTTTTTCAATCCAAAGACTAAGATTGATTCATCAACTCAATCACGTTTCTTGATAGTCACTTCCTTCTTCCAAACCTATCGGAATGTACACAGTGTCAAAGTTAATGCAAAGCTTAAAAGAAATTAGAATCCAAACAATAGTGTATCTCAAGGAATTTTTTTGATAACAATATAAAATAAAAATTATCAATGAGTAGATGATTATAGAAATCTAGATTGAAGTATATGCAAGAGAGAAAATACATTCCACAAAATAATGGATTCCTCTTCAAAAATACAACATTTCAACATGAGATCAATCAAATACACCGAAATAGCCGAAACCATATAAATACGTTTTTTAAAAAAGTAATATAGAATATAAGGATTGATTTTTCATTTTCTTGACAGTGCAAATCTGTGACCTTCTACATGTAAGCAAAAATAATTGATAGATCATATGTGATTGAGTTGATAAAATAATCTCAACTTTTGAGTGGGTTAAATTATGGAACAGGACATGATGTCTAAAAAAAGGAAATGAAAGAGCTTTATAAGATATAAATAGAGGAAAAGGATACGATAAACTTTTATAGGAGTATTATTCAATGTTTGATGTTCGTCAAATAATATAATCTGTTAGAAAGGTAGTATATATATATGCCATCATATCACAAAAAAAATATAAAGTACATAGTTATCATGCATTTAATGTTTTCAGGAGATTAGACAATAATATTACAATGATAACCATGTATAAAAATCACAATTATTAAAGCAACTCTTTAATTATTTTTAATTATAAAATAATAATCCTGGTTCTAATTTGCCATTTTAATGTTGTTGGTATTAATCTCCATCCATTTTTCCTCAAATGTGTTCTTATCCACGCGACAATGCATGACATTGGGGGCCAAGGCCAGCAAAATTTAAAACCTTTTTTAATGTTAATTGTCTAATCATTGTTGAGGCCGTCATCATGATGGGCTTTTTTGAAATAAAAAAACATTATTACTAGGACCAAGTTTCAGTTCTTAATAAACAATATTTTATTACAATTTTATAGAAACAGTAGTAAGATACACTTTTATTGGACGAGTTGAAGAATCATATTTATGGACTAGATATGTTATTTAAGAAAAAAAAAAAATCTATTATTATGTGTAAATGATATAGGTTTTAAGAGTCATAATCATTAGTAATAAGTTTGAAAAATATTTTAAATGAACATTAAGTTATATAAAAATTAAATAACTACGAAGTTAAAAAACAACTAAATATCAAATAGATCAATATTTACAAGTAATATGAATAATTATTTACACACGGATTTGTATTTGGTTATATAGGAAAATCTCTCTCTACTTTTAATTTGAAAATATAATAGAATATAGAATGGAAATGTAATTATCTTTCTCATTCATAACTTAATTAATTATTAAATATTTTTTTGAATTGTGTAAAATATCTTCAAGGTTTTATCAAATAATTAATTCAAAGAAAATTACTTTTAGAATCTTTAGCTCAATTTAATTTAATTTTTTTTTATATTTTATATAACATAGTTAGTTCTTGTCAGCTTCGAGAGTGGCAAATTCAACTTAAACTAAACTTGAAGCTTGTAGTTTGATTTAATCATAATTCATAATGAGCTTAAGGCCACAAAATTTATATAAACTAGTTTCTTACAAAATTGATGTTTCCTTTTAGAATCCTAAATTGAATTTGATTTCTTTTTTAGCCAACCTATAGTATAACTTCAAATTTTTAGAACACCTTGACTTTTAGCCTGTTCACCTTGATCTAACCATTGGTTCATGTAGGTTTAGTTAGAAACAACTTTTGCCGGGCTTACACATTTAGAACGGTATATTTTATATAATGAAAAATAGATAAAGTTATATGCATATTTAATCTCTTGAGATGAATCTTAACTTTTTTTTTATTGTTTAGTTAACTCAAAATTAGCTCGCATAATAATGAATCTATTAAAAGTAATTCTGTAATACAGCAGTAATTTAAAATATTTTTCTGCAACAGAACCCGAATTAGTGCATTTTCAACTAATATTTGTTTTGTTGTAATTGATTAGTGGATTGATTTGATTAGCATATACATAAGAAAAAGTCATAATCTACAAGGTAATAAGTCATCAATATGTGTTATTTTCTTTTTTTCATACGATACCAATATTTGCGGGATAATTTTAATCTCTACAAGGACACAAAGGCATAGGCTACACCCATGAAAAGCCGACTCCGACTCTAACAATAAAAATTATTTTAAAAAAATATATTAATTCTTGCTAACTTTAATAAATTGGGAAACATGATTAATTTATGTATAGCGTCGGTCTAGTTGACACAATACAATAAATTTAATGGTATCGGATGGCCGACACATATTAAGTGAAATTGTTTGCGTGGAATGGTCAATGCATATGTTTTAAAAATTTAAAAACACATTTTTATTGGGTTAACTTGGATAGAAAATGTTTCAGATTTCACTTTCCACCCTCATTACAAGCGTCAGAACCATTTCCCCTGTTTCATCTCCTTTTCCCCATTTATGTTTCCACCTTTTTTCCTTTGATCACAAGTGCGAGGTTTCTATCTTTCTTCCAAAACATGAGCGTGAAGAGTTGGAGTGGGACTGCGACGAGTTCAACTTCTCCGTCGAACAACGAAAGCTTCAACTTTCTATATGAAGACGTGCGACAACGAGCGCAACTCTACGAACCCTTTTTTGTGCAAAAGTGAAACAGGGGAACTACGAACAAAGTTCATAGAGAGCGCATTGTGAGTCGCTCCTTTCTCTGCAAATAGCAAAACCTAGACATTACGAGGGGTTTGGGTCGCACTAGGTGAATTTCTAAAGCATCCAGGTTAGTGATTGAACCCCATTTACTCCATTATTGATTAAAGCCCGTTGACTAAGTAATTTTTTGGTTCAAGAGTTTTAGGTATAGGGGAAGGATTTTTGGCAAGCTAAAATTGTGAACCTAAGTGTGTCAACTCAAGGTTAGCTATGTTTTGATTGGATAGTGAGGGACCTTCTCTTTTAGTTTTAGCTTGATTTTCTTCTTTCAAGTGTGCATATGATTTAATTGTCCTCTACAAGCCCTCCTATAAGAAAAAAAATATATGATATCATTAGTATGGGACAAACACCTAGGAAAGTATGATTATGTATATATATTCACAACAATAGATGTAATAACCTTAGTACACCACTGAAATATCATTCATTTAAGAATAGCATCTCATTTCATAATATATTATATAATCCTAACTTAGCATTATAATTGATTTTGGAGGTATGAAGTTAGCCAATTTGTCATCATGTTTTTAAATTTAAAAGCATGAACAAGATTAATGTCAAGTCAATATAATATGCTACAATATATTATTACTTTTCATAAATATCAGAGACATGCATTGTACTATGGGATTGATGACACAATTCACATTGTGATTGTGATTGTATTCACATTAACAATTCTGAGCTCTTATATTTATGCCTATGTCAATGGTTCAACAACTTGTTACTTATAGTTTTTATGTTGAAGCCCACTTCTATGAAGTACTTAGTCAATGTTGCCTCTCGATCTATGTCATATATTTGTGAATGTCAATGCTTTTGTGGCTGACTTTGATATGTTTTTCAAATCTAGCATGTGTTTCTAATTATGCTAGTTTTCACCACGATCTTTAGTGAATTAGAAAAATAATGATATAATGAACTCTAAAAACTTATTTTTCATGTTGTATTGTCTCTATGTAGTAAAGTATGTTGTATGCCAATTTAATTTCAAGTACTTAGTCAATGTTGGCTCTTGAGCTATGTCATATGTTTGTGAATGTCAATGCTTTTGTGGCTGACTTTGATATGTTTTTCAAATCTAGCATGTTTCTAATTATGCTAGTTTTCACCATGATCTTTAGTGAATTAGCAAAACAATGATATAATGAACTCTGAAAACTTATTTTGCATGTTGTATTGTCTCTATGTAGTAAAGTATGTTGTATGCCAATTTAATTTTGGGTACCCTTGCTGTATAACTCTTAAAATCTTTTGCAGTACAAAATCATTTTGGAAGGATCTTGATTATGCAATAATTTATGGAAGAACGAGATAGACCTAAAAAGGTAGAAGATGCAAGTATTGTTGTTTTTTTTTTTTTGCCTGGACTACTTGTAAAACATCTTGTATTTTTTTTATGTTTATTTTAGACTTGGATGTATTATATGGGACTTGAATGTATCTTGGACATGGATGTTTATCTTTCAACTTGTATTATGTTTAATTACCTAAAGTAACAAATTATAGGATGTATTAAATGATATGCTAAAAAAATTCAAATTCATAATCAATTAAATGATATGATGAATTAATGAATTGGATTGAATTGTATTGAAGTGGACTATAGCAGATTGTAGGATATGTTGGTCTGAAGCAAGTTCTATTTTTCAAAATCACTAGCATTTGCGTGGGCTAGGCCTACACAAAACCCACACATTATGCATGGGCTTAGCCGACACAAACCGTTTCAAACATGGTATTATATTTGTTTTATGTGTCGGCTTGGCCGACGAAGAGGAAATTGATTATTATATTATTAGTGTTGTTCATGTTTCCATCGCGGGACCAACACCATCTTGTTAGAGTGGGCTTTGGCCTTTTTGCGTCACAGTTTCACTTACGTCAAACGACAACATTCTTGTAGTGAGTGATGGTTGTGTAGGCTTGAGAAAAAACCCAACCCGTGCAAAACTACTTTGCCTGAAAAGAAAAATAGATGTGCGGGTCGGGTTTTATGGATTGGATTAGACTGAATAAAAAATTTCGGATTAAGATAGGTTTAAACGATTGAGTAAAAAGTTTAAAATAAAAAGCCATGGATAACCGACCCAACTTATATATTCAATTATAAAATCAAAAGTTTCACCCCAAATCCTAATTCTCTATCATCACACTTCCATCTCCAGAGTGTTTCCATCTCAAACGGCTACAACTCCATGTCCAACGACTCCATCTCTAGCGTTTCCATCTCTAACATCAACCCTAACTTTTATTCTTCATACACGAGAGGTTGTGTATGGAAATTGATCTGCACAGGGCAGTGGGCGAACACTAGATGCAAAGAGCAAAAATTATGATTAGTGGTCCTTGCCCTTGGTGGCTTCTGTCACTTTCGTTCAGATTTTGTTTTTTGGATTTTTTTTGTGTACATTCAGAGTGTTTCCAACTCCAGCGGCTACAGCTCCATGTCCAACAACTCCATCTCTAGCGTTTCCATCTCTAACATCAACCCTAACTTTTATTCTTCATACACGAGAGGTTGTGTATGGAATTGATCTGTACAGGGTAGTGGCGAACACTAGATGCAAAGAGCAAAAATTATGATTAGTGGTCCTTGCCCTTGGTGGCTTCCGTCACTTTCGTTCAAATTTTTTTTTTGGATTTTTTTTTGTACATTCAGAGATATGTTTTTGAAGATTTTTTTTTGTAATTTCGTTGTTGATGCAAATACAATGTTCTTCAATCTAAGAAAAATCTAGCAAATGCTTTTTTTCTTACATTTGTTGAACTAGTCCGCATGTAACCGTATCTGATTTCATTTGTATCTGCATAAATTGAAAAATAAAATGGTCGGATTAGATATAAATATGTTAAATTTGGGTTGTGTCAGAGATCCGAATCCGATCCAACACGGCCATTGCTTAGCCCTAGTTGTGTGAAAATGGATTTAAAAGAGAGTGAGTGGATGAATTTGAGTGGATTTAAAGGTAAAGTTTGGGTTGTTTATTTTAAGTGATTTGGAGCTGAAAATGAGTGGATTTGGAAGTGAAGTTTATGAAAGATTGTAAGTGATTTGACTGATGTGATAAATAAAAAGAGTTTTAATAAATAGTAAAGAAAGATTACAAAATTGTCTTTGATGTTAAAAGTAATATGAAATTATTTTTTAATGAGTTAAGATTATTTTTCTTAAAACTATTATTCAATAGTTTACAAATAAAAAATACATCCCATTTTGGTATAAAAAAATTAAATATTTAGATATTAATTATTAGATTTAATTACTCTTTTGGTCCTGTTTTCGTCCAAAAATGTCAAGTTGGTTATCTAGTTTTGTTTAGTCTCAAATTGGTCATGATTTTTAAAAAATTGATGCAATGGCCCCTTTTGTTAAATTTCTTGAAATGGATTAAAGATTTTTCATCAAAATTGAAGTTGTTAATAAAGATGGTTTGCAAAGTTGGTGTTAATAAGGATGGTATGCAATGTGGATAAAAGTATGTTGAAATTTTGTACTCATTTTTCACATCAATAATAATTCTAAAAGTTGTTTTTTATTTCTAAATATTATTATTATTCTTAAACACCATTAATGATTATTGTTGTGATTAATTTAAATAAAAGTGTGAAAAATAATTAGCATAATATATGTTGTATAAAACTATGAATACTGTAGTGATTTTCCACCACATACTTTAAAGTCAACTAAAAATATTAAAACACATTATGGATTTGCACATCAGTAGAGAGAACACGATTTATGATACATCAAAGTGAAGTCTCTTCATTCATATAACAAGTAACATATTCCAACAATGTTGTGTCGACATGCCCATAATACATTGTGTATGTGATTGGAGTGAACAAAACAAGTCATAGCAGTGTTTGAATAAGTTATCATCCCCAATGTTCATTATTGATAACAACTTAGTAATTTGCACTGTCCACGAATTAGGTTGTTTGTCCTAGTAAGGAGGGCATTTTTTCATTCAATAGCTGCACGTTGGCGGTTAACAAGGGCATACATTTGTTTGTCAAGATCATTTGCTTCAAAGCGCCTACATATTGTGTTCCATGTAGATATCATAGTAATAAATTTCATACAACAACATACTTTAATTTAATGATAGCATTATAAACAACCACAATTAAGTACATGAAGCTACGAGTTTTCATAATCTCTCCACTATTGATTTGTTATATAATCCCTAATATTACAATCAATCCTATAGTAATCTTCACGAACTTGAACATTTGTGGTATCTTCCTATTATCTTCCTATTGTTCCATCAACTCCTGATCAACCCCATCAATTGATGTGTCAGTCCAAACCGGGTAGGAAGTTGTGAAGAATGCAACATACTAAAACTATATTTGTCATTGTTTTCAAACAATAATGAGGCTCACTTCCACTTGTTATAATAGGGAATCATTTTTTTCAAAACATTGAATGTCCTTTTAGTGACACTTCTCAACGACGAATGTCGATGATTAAATAATTCGCGGGAATTTTATGACCCTATTCGTGCGTACTCTTTAAAGTGATATCTTACACTTTTCAGCATAAATCCAACATTCCCAAGATAGTATTTTCCTACAATATTCACTACAAAAATCATGTATATCGCGACATTTTTAATATGGTGGTTAATTAAAATTGTCGTCTTTTGCAATATAATATGTCAATTTGATAACCGCCAAAATGTACATGTATAATATGACATTTGTAACCACCACCTTTTATATTGTCGTACTGTTATTTAAATTTGTGTCATTTTGAATTGCCACTTTAAATAAAACATTATTTTTTCCATTTTATGAAATGATTTCCCATTACAATTTTGCCTAAGTCCATTTATTTATTTTTTTAAATATGTTCTCTCTCTTTACTATTTTCTTTTCTCACCCAACACTCTAAACACCCCCTAACTTAGATTAACTTTTCCAAGAGTCACTGAAACCCTAGTCACTCAAACCCCTTAAAAGTCACTTCATTGTCACAAACCTAGTTATTCTCAGTTTGCGGTTTCCATTTGGGTTCCTAGAGTCGTCCGTCTCTGTTTGTGTTTCCAAAGTCGTGTCTCTATTCGTGTTCTCCTTTCGGTATCTCTTGGCATCTCCTTTCGGTCTCCGTTCACGTGTCCATTCGTGTTCTCCATTCATGCTCCTACTTCATCGCATTTTGAAAAGGTTTGTGTTTGAGGGTTTTTTACTTTTGAATTGAAATGATGTAATCAAGAATATTTAGGGTTATGTTGGTCGAATATTTGCAAATTGGAAGGTTATATAACCATCAATTTGTTTTACATGTAGGCAAAATTGAAGACATTGAAGGTGTATGACATTGACGTTGTTATAGGATTGGTATTAACAGAGGATTAAACTCTTACAAGAGTGCACTTGGAGTTTATTGTCTTGACATTGTACATGCCTTTTCTTTTTGTGTGCATCTAGAAACTTTATAAAGGGTTAAATTATATAAAAGGAAGTTAAGCAAATTATATATCTTTTAAGGTTGTCTCCCAATGCTCTTTATAAGATTTATGCATAAACTGAGATAAAATGTTTACAAAATAAGCAAGATATGGTCTAGTCATAGACGAATAGATTAATCTCCCAATGAGTCTTTGATAGGGTTTCAGGTGTTTAAGAGGTGTTTTAAAAGCCAACACTAGTTTATGATGTTGTTCCATTCAAAGATCCACAGGCTTGACACCTAATAAACTTGTATCTTCAATGATTTCAATGCATATTTTTGTTGACAGAGATAAATCTCCTCAAGATTACGGGCTACCTCTAACCCTAAAAAATATTTAAGACTCACAAGAAAGTATGAACCTAAGTAAACTTTAAAATTTGTCATGGTTGAAATATTGTTCCATACAATTAGTCATCAACATACACTAAATGTAAATACTGAATAATTTAAATAGGATTGGGAAAAGCAATAATATTTCAAGACACTAACCAACTTAATAAATCAACAATGCAAAGCTTGTTTTAAGTCGTAAGATGACTTTTTCAATCTGCAAACTAATTTTGGGTCAATCTTTTAAAACCTAGAGTAACTTTCATATACATCTCTTCAACCACATCACTATAAAAATACACGTTATGTACATCAATGCGCTACTTTTCAATTTCCGCCACGACCATGAAATTATTGTCACCATTGTTGCCATTAGGACAAAATTGTCACAATAGTTTATTTTCTCTCTCAAATGATGTTCAAATATAATAAATTTTACTTTCATATGCTTTGGGATCCTATCTGGGTGATGTTTTATTTTGTATATTCATTTACTAAAAAAACTTTTTTTTTCCATTAAGCCATCAATATATATGCATTATACATGACTCTGCTACCTAAATTAAAGAAAAAATATAACACCAAAAATATCAATCAAACAATGTCCATATATAAATATATAATTACACCCATAAATTAAACAATATATCTCTAAATAAATAATTAATCATATAAATAATATCTCAATAGAAATCACAATAAAATCATTTTATTGTTTTCCCCCTTCTAAATTTACATTTATTGTAACAAAAATCATGGAACCCCGTCTCTGAAACCTAAATCCTAAATTTCTAGTTGCAATTTTCTTATAAATATGTACTTTCATTTCTTTTTTTTTCCATCTTTGTAAATAATATATCAGCAAAACTAAACAGGACGTTACGCTGCACCTGGTATTTTGTAGACTCACTCATTCTCAATTGTATACTTCTTTTTATCTTTTTCAGAATACGAAATTAACAATGCTTAGCTAACATTATATTTTTTTTTATCAGATACGCTTCTATTAATTGTAATAGTCTTGGCCATCTAGTCACCATAATCACCTCACACCATCACCCCTATTATTTCTGTCACCATTGCTATGTTACTCTCATCCCACTAATATTTTCTATTTAATCATTCTCAATACTGCTATCATGTTCTTATCACCATTTTTTGTTGTTGTATAGTCACAACTATCAGTATCACCACTTTGTTGCCTTCACAACCAACATTATATAGACAATTATGAACACAACACTGCTCACATTTCTAATTGTCTATTTCCGTATTCTAAATAATTTTATTTTAATTTCTAAAATTATCTAAATACTATTATATACATTTAGTTTCAATAATTATATTATTATTTCATCCATACTTTTTCTTAATGTTATTTGCTTTTACATTCTGAACCAAAGCTCTCAGTATGTGTATGAAAATTAAATAAATACAAAAGTTATTCCTTGTACAAAATATGCCTTTAAAATTCAAGGACGGTTCTGTTTCTAAGAAAAATTATACAGAAACATGTATTTTTATTTTATATCAACCAGAATATCTTAAAAAAAAGGTTTAGTTGTAAGCTTAAGGCCTCATAATTATATGGTTCATTTCACAAATAATATTAATTACCTTATATTCCTATTTCTCCTATCATCTTAGTTCGCTGCAACTCCTATTTTATGAAGGTAATGTAGTTGTGTAACAATACTAAAACAAATACTTTGTTACTATTAAATTTAGACACAAAAGGTTAAAATTTAACAAAAAAAAAACTTGTATTTTGTGTTTGGATCAGGTTTGAATAATTTAAAATTGGTATAATTACTGATTTAGTTTCCTAATTTTTTGTTTAGTTCAATTTGGTTTCTTGGTTGGTTCAATTTAGTACCACAATTATTTAAAAAGATTTTTGACATTTTCCATTAAGTTAGAGTTAATACCGTGTACGTACATGATACGTGTTGAGCCGTGAAAGTTTTTAATTTTTTTTTACATTTTTTTAATTTTTTCTTTTTTAATTTTTTCTTTTTTTTCTTTTTTTCGTTTTTTTTAATTTATAATTTTTTTTCTAAAAATTTATTAGATATGGGTAAGGGTATATGTATTACTCGAAGTTTTCAACTAAAAATAGGGATGAGAATGAGGATATACATATCCCTGTCCAAATACTCGTTCCCGTTTAAATTACTAAAATATCTATAATTTATTAGATAATCTAATATTAATATATATATATATATATATATATATATATATATATATATATATATATATAA
>Ga0099822_1002523_pt1 | contig 22863 bp, 11 predicted proteins | sample CowpeawhiteBW_FD_76839 | JGI IMG/M metagenome (GOLD analysis project Ga0099822, IMG submission 76839) | Root nodule microbial communities of legume samples collected from California USA - Cow pea white BW | ecosystem: Host-associated > Plants > Roots > Nodule | place: USA: California | collected... | reverse complement strand
CCTCTCTCTCATTATGCTGCTAATGTTGAAAAAATATATCCATAATTTCAAGATTATAGTCATAACGTCACCTTGTTAGGTTAGAAAGATAATGATATTAAGTTTTTTTTTTTTTTTTACAATTTAATTAAAAATTTTTTTTCTTTTTTTTTTAAATAAATTTTTTTTCTTTTAAAAATTTCAAAAATATTAGGGTTTTTTTAAATTTGCTAAAAATTACTATATTATAATCGGGAATGGGTAGTTTTTAAAAAAAAAAAAAAAAAAAAAAAAAAACATTACTAGGACATTTGGCTTGGCTATGTCACTAAGATTATGACCGACCAAAATCTTTTAATGTGGATGCTTTTTCATCTTAATTTATTTTCTGTTCGTCTTTCAGTGGTGTTTGTTGTTCTCAAATATTCTCAATTATTATCCAATTGACTAAATCGATTAGGAGTTTTTTTCTCAACCTCCACACATAATTGTAAATTGAATTCGAGATTGACTAATCTAAAATGTAAATTTTAAATTTTGAAATGTACAATATAAAACATTATTATTTTATTTTGAAATATATAATTGATAATATAAAATTACATTTCAAATTGTACAATTAAAAATATATTTATATTCTAAATTATATAATCTAAAATGTATTTGTTACACTTTTTCGTTCCTTAAAAAAGAGAGCAAAGAATTTTAGACTTGAGATTAAATATTCAAAACTTTATCATTAAATACGTGTTTAGATTAGCGGTGAAAATCATATTGAAACAAATGTAATGAGCTTGAAGCATGAGAACATCGGTTCTACTTCCCTCCAAACCATTATAAAGTATATTTTTTATAGTTGTCAAAATGGGTAATTCGGCTCAACCCAATCTGACTCACTTTGTAGCGATCCAAAAAAATTCGAACCCGGCTCGGCCCACTACAGGTTGGCTCACGGGTTCACTTAATTAAAAAAAATATTATTTTTTTATTTTTTTTTCAGTCAAAACTAAATTATAATTCTAATTAAAATCTAAATAAACTTTAATACAATCTAAATACAAACTAAAATAAAAAAATACAAAATATTTATGTGTTGGATAAAAAAACAACTTAACATGACCAAAACAAAATGTAAAGCCTAACTTAATAAAAAAAAAATAAAAATACTTGTGTGACCCTTTTATCTGCGGGTTGGTGAGCCAATCCGGTTCACCACTGGTTCAATCCAGATGAGCTAGGTTCTAAATGAGCCGGGTCAAAAATAAATCCATATTGAAATTTGTAAAACAATTTCAACCCAATCCGGCCCGAACCCGTGATGAGCCGGGTTGGCTCGCGGGTTCCAACCCATTTTGACAGCTCTAATATTTTTCAATAATAATAAATTCAAATCATGTTAAGATTTAAAAGGAAAAAATGGGGAAAAAATCGTATACATGACATTTTTTTATCCTTTCTTTATTTTTTTTTTCAAATATTATTGTGTTGTCATTTGTATTATAGTAGTGGTAATAACGCTAACATGATAAATTGTAGATTTTATTGACATTCAGCTTTTTTTAGGTGAATATTTAAAAATTCAATCGTTATATTAGATTTGAACTTAGATTTATTCAAAATTTCACCCTTTATTAGTTTTAATTTCAATCTAAGACTTTTTATATTTTCCATAGAGCTTATCCTGATAATAATTATTAATAAACAAAAGAACATATATGTTAAATATACCAGAAAACTTCTGATAAATAAATTTTAACTCTCAACCAAGGAACACTTTAAGTTTATGCAGAAAAAATAAATAAAAAATGTGAAAGTACTTAATTGTCAACTTGTCTGCTCTATCAATAATGAAAAGTGAAAAGGAAGAAAAACAAAATTGTGGTCTAAATGCTTTCTTCCCAACTTTTTGACACTTCTGTTGCTGAAAAGAAATAATTTTTTCATCGAGTTTTCACATGTTGGGGAAAAGGTATGTTCAGAAGTGCGTAGGTATAAAGCATTTTATTGAAAGAAAGTTGAAGATTTTGAAAAAGTTTAGTATAATTGGATGGTGCATGATGCTGACATCACCAAATAGGTTTTGCCATTTTAGAAAACTCCATTATTAAGGCTTAGTTGAATGATAAAGTATATTTATTGTTGTTACTACTGCCACTATACAATTCTGTTTTATTTTATTTATTGATATAATGAGAAGGGTGTTTTATTAATTTTAGGACGATAAAGACCTCAATTCAAATCTATCTTTACCTCTTTATCCAATAAACAACAAAGGAGTCAGTATCGAATATTAAAAAAGAGCATTTAAAATCTAAATTCGATGCCAATCGTTCAATCCAAACAAAACCACTTTAATTTGATACCAAAAAAAAACTAAAAATCAAACCAAAAAGCAGCCCTAACATAATAGTGTCAAATCTGGACATTGATAGGGTTGGTCATTCATTCATTATCATCACTGCTCCTATTTACCTTTCAAATACCAATAAATATCCAATTTTGTTTTTGCTTCTCTCTTTCAACATTATAAAAAAAAAAAATCGTTATTTCACGTTGATAAGAGAAATTGTTGGACACTCGATAGATATGTCTTCATATTTTTCAAGCTTTGGTACAAAAATCCCACGTATGGGGAAGGGGTACGATGATGTCTTCACAGTGACCAAGACCAAGCATGCAGTGAAGCAACCAGTTTCATGGTCCAACTATAAAGTGCCCTGCAACCTCTCAAAGCAGCACATTGGTTTTGTGTCAAAATTTCCCGTGATGGAGGAGGAGCAGCAGAAGAGGTTGGATGTTTTGGCCGAGTTATCAGAGGATTATTCCGAGGAATTGGAGGTGGCTGTTAGAGCAGTGCAGATGGCGTCTTCCCTCTGCCAGAGAGTGCAGGACACTATAATTTCCAATCAAAATCAGGTGCAGTCCAAGGATGATGATTCTCCGGTTACAGTAGCAGGTGAATGCTGTTTATTCAACTGAGTATTTTGGTAAAGCTTTTGCTTCTGATGCCTCTTTGTTTATGATCTAAATTCACTGTTGCTGGGGCTAGTTTTTATGTATGCCTGTTTTCCCAAATCAAGATGTTTTCTAAGCATATTTGGTTTAACTCATTTTGCCACCTGGTTTTGTGCATTGGATGCTATGCTATCTGGCACTAACTTTGAGGTAATTATGGTTTTGTTAGCCATTACTACTACTTCTAAGGTTATTATACGAATCAAGAAGCATTTAAGAAATGTAAGTGTTATTAGTTTATTAAATAAGATGTAAATGTGTGTTTTTGTCTGTGAAATAATAATTAAAGAAAATTGAAAATCACCAATAGTTTTGAATTAAAAAATAATAAACAGAGACTAAAATATTAGTAGTTTTAGAAAGTAGTAGCATACTAGCGGGCAGGTAAATGCAAGGTACTAACTTTAGTCAAAAATATATGTTTGAAATATAGCTTATGTCTGATGAATAGCTAATTTGTGAGGAGAATTCACATTGCGGCTTTGCCAAGTTGTGTGCAAATCCATTCAAATTATGACAAGTGGCTTGTTCTTTGGTTCTTAAACGCCAAAAGGGAGCAATGCAAAAACCTTGTCTCAGTTGTCTGATACGCGAGGACATAACCAGATCAATACTTATCTTCAAAACTGATTTTAAGTCAAGACAAAGTCACTGGTGTGGAAAGTGACATTTGAATTTGGAGGCTTCATGGAGTTTCAAAGATTCACGTTTCTAATGCAGGGAAACAGTATGGTTGGTGAAAACAAGGTGCCTTTCAAACTATAAAATATAATATTGCTAACAAAAGGATATAAGATTGGATAGAATAGAACCTCAGTAGTACTCTTTATTATAGAAAGTGGTTTCCAATATGAAGGAGACCGGGGGAATGAGTGCAAGTTCATATCTTGGCTTTATCAGCTGGTTGAGCTTCCATAGATTTATCTTTCCCAGGAGATATAAGCCTAGTTCAATAATCTTTTACGATCACAATTTTTCCCATAATTGATGTAATTTCCAGGTCAAATGCCGTATGATTCACTTTTGGTTTATATTCTGCAATATTTACATGGTGATTTCTGTAACCTCATCTTGTTCTACAAGCAAACCACTTTTTGACTGAACTGTATTGTACACCTGATACTAATCAATATATTATTTTTCTTCAATTTTGGTTGAATCAGTTCAGATTCATGGGATATATGGTTTTCCTTATGTTGCTTACTGCTCCCCTTCATCTTATCTAAAACATACTCTTTTTCCTTTTGTTAACAAAATTCTATTAGAACAAAATAGTGAATACAAAAAAGGATGAGGATGTGACAGTTTCAAGTTTTTAACAGAATATACCTCTACAATCCCTTTAGACGTCAAGAACATTCTTGGAAGGTCCATATACTAAGCCAGCATATAGATGCTGTAGATCTTGCTCCAATAAACACTTTGTTTGGTTACTTTTGAAAATCTTCTAATAAACACTTTGGAAGCAGCATTCTGCCTTAGAAAGAGTGCATGTTTTGCCAAATACTGATAATTTGTTCTCTATTGGAAAAACAGAGGCAAGTTTTCAATTTACTGGTTAGACCTTTCTCTTTGTTCATTTCACATGTCCAAATGGATAAAATATATTTAATTAATCACGAATTCATTATTTTCATTTAAAGTTCATCACATCACATGTTCTCTTTTCTCTCTGTAAAGATCCGATGTATGTCTAATCATAAGTCACAATGATAAAAGTAAAGATCTAAATCAATTCATGTGTGTCTTTCATTATATTTCTCTGTAACTTTTGTATAGTGATGGTTGAAGCTTATTTTGTTGAATTCTTTTGGTAAATATAACTTTTCAAGTTTGATTGATACATTCATACCAACAATCATGTTTCAATTGTACCCTTATTTTGCTATTTAAACAGATTGGAGTGTTCAAGCAATTGTGAGCTGGATGTTGTCAGAATGTTTAGGGAGTCAAAATGTGTCGATTGTTGCTGAAGAAGATGTTCAAAGTCTGTCCAAAGCTAATTCATCTGAACTGTTAGAAGCCGTGGTTGAAACTGTGAATCAATGTCTAACTGAAGCACCTCGATTTGGAGTTCAGGAGCCAAAATGTGGTCTTTCAACTTCAGATGTTCTTGAAATAATTGGTCGCTGTAGCTCAACGGGGGGTCCCACCGGAAGATTTTGGGTGCTGGATCCTGTTGATGGCACATTGGGTTTTGTACGTGGAGATCAATATGCTGTAGCTCTAGCACTCATAGAGGATGGAGAAGTGAAGCTTGGTGTTCTTGGATGTCCTAATTACCCAATGAGGAAGGAATGGTTAAGTTATCATCACCGCTATCATAGGATTATATCCAAGTTGACTCCTCCAACTGCTGAAACTTGGAACAAAGGTTGTGTACTATATGCTAAAAGGGGTAGTGGGAAGGCTTGGATGCAACCGCTGCTCCATGTCAATAAGATGTTTGTGTGGCCAAACCATGCAAAACAAGTTTCTGTCTCTCCTATTGACAATCCTGCACTTGCCACCTTCTGTGAACCAGTTGAGAAGGCCAATTCAAGCCATTCTTTTACTGCAGGGCTGGCTCACACTATTGGTCTCAGGTGCATTTGTTTTTCTCTTCCTCTCTTGGTATACCATAATAGATTTACAGAAAGAATGAATTGTTTCAAGAGAGCTTGTATATAAAGGGAGACACGTCCAATTTCCCAACTGTTATCTAAGAACTTCAAAATACTAAATTGAATATCAGAAAAAACTGATTTTTATTACTATTGTTATTATCCCAGCATATAGACATATTAGCATGGAACTATTCTATCTTCTTTTGTTATTTTTCAAGGATCCTTGTGAAATCAGTACTGAATGCATATTAAAATTTAAGATTCCTGTTATTGTAGGCTTTTATTAACTTTGAAGGAAAGGAAAGAAGAAGTTGTGATGAGCAGTAGTTGCATATTCCTAACTTAAAGAACAGTTGCATTAACAGTTATCTCTATGAAAAGGAAAATTTTAAAATATCTTCAAGAAGAAGGCACAGAGATAACATAAATTTATTACAATGATTTCTAACTCATAAGATATCTGTTTTGTATCATGTGTGCAGGAAACAACCGTTGAGGGTATACAGCATGGTAAAGTATGCAGCAATAGCTCGTGGGGATGCTGAGGTTTTCATGAAGTTTGCAAGGGCTGGTTACAAGGAGAAAATATGGGATCATGCTGCAGGTGTTATCATCATACAAGAAGCTGGTGGAATGGTAACAGATGCAGGAGGACTTCCCCTAGACTTCTCAAAAGGCATATATTTAGAAGGCCTTGATCGTGGCATAGTTGCTTGTTCTGGAGCCACACTCCATGCAAAGATCATCGATGCAGTTGATGCTAGCTGGGGCTCCTCTGGCCTCTGAGGCTGCTTCAATTAACTTATATACGTATACACTGAAAATAATGTCAATAATGATCCATCTTTTCTTTTTCTGTTCTACATTATAAATTACAAATCCCCATGCTTCACCATCAGTTATTTTTTATGTATTGCTAACAACTTACGAGCTTGTTAGCTCACAATTCTATTGTTTGGCATTGTAATAACGCGAAACTGTCATAATATTTGATCATTCTGAATGCCATTTACTTAAAATGATTCTTCTCGAGAGGGGTTCGTGGACTTATATGCTGTGTTAACTCTGTACAATCATTTACCTTCTGGATAGCATCCATGTTATTTGACATTATAAATATCACACAGAAAATAAATTTTGGAGATGATTTACTTATCTTGGTGCTATATGTCTCTTTGTCCCCGAGCAAGAGTGCAGGGGCACATGAAAACATTAAACTGGTCTACTCGGTGATTCCATTAATTTTGAATACATATATTTGGAACTGCCATTTGACAGTTCCAAAGAAATTAATCATAACTTATTCACCAGAAATAGAATGCATATTACGGTTAATTTCATTCCACTTTCCACAGGTACACGTTCTAGTACGACTTCACATCTCATCAATGTGAATAGTACTCTGATGTCAATTTGAGTATATGTTTGTAAACTTCATTTTGAATCGACGTGGATAGATTCTAAACAAAATTATTTTTGTTTAGTAGAAAATATTAGTAAATTGATTTCAACACGATGTTGTTGAAATCCTGGAATCAAAAATGATTTTTGATATGTGATTACCAAAATTTACTTCTGACTTAAACAAATAACATTGCTCAAGCTAGTGTTTATAAAATCGACTTTTAATAAGTTAGATAAAATTTGAATCTAAAACTTCATCAGTAAAAGCTTCGTGTTTAGCCCATTTTATATGAAAAAAATTAGTATAGAATTGAAAGTCTCATACTAAATGGAGATGAACAATATACAACGAGAAAAACTTATAAAATTATTAAGATTTTGAGTTGGAGATCAGATATCTTATATGGGTTAACTAATAATGACTTATTGGATTCAAATTTCTTCGATTGCATATGGATCTTTCTAATATGTTCACTAAAAAAAAGTCAACAATTTGTAACATATGTGGTAGAGAGGAAGAAAGTCAAGAAGAGGAAAAAACTCAAGAAGAACAAGATTTGAAGACATGACTACCAAGCTTGAAACTAAAAAGTTTTCTAAAGAGATTATAGAGATCAAGATAGAATTTATTTTAATACAATAAGAATGTCTTGATGGAATAAAGATATGTTTCAGAGCTCAAGCAAAATCTTTGTTGATTTGTATGTTTGATCTTATAAGTTTGTCAACTAAGATTGAACAAAGCAGTACAAAGAGTTAAAAAGGAACGTCTGAAATGGTTAGCATGTGTCTCCGAGTATGCTTATGCAGAATTGTGGGATCCAACTCAAGTTCAAGCATATAGCGAAGGATCTTATTTTCTCACTATCATATATATTATTACTCACAGAATGTGAATATATATTTTAAAAAGTAAGACCGAGACTATTAAGCAATTTAAAGAGTAACAGACCATGATTGATACTGAACTTATATAAAAGTGTTGTATCATAGTATTTTAACGAGTTTTGCAGAAAAAAAAAGAAAACGTAAGATGATGTAAGTACAACTTAGTAAAAAAAGGGTTTTTGAAAAGATGAGGATGATGATTCTGAAATGGGGTAAAACGTATGCTACTAAAAACTTATTTGTCTAAATCCTTACGGGAGAATTGCAAACATGGTGATCGTAAAAAATTTCACATGAAATGAAATTAATATATGAAAAATATATAAAAGAAATAACTTAATATTTTATTTAAAGTTAAAGATTGCGTCAAATTTCTTCTATCAAGCGGTGTTAAAGAAACAAGAACGAGTATATGGTTGGTTAGATATGTCAGTATTATCCAAACACAGCTTCATGTATTAATTTATTGGCAGTGATGACAGATACGGTGCAGAGGAAACGCGTATTGGTCACATTGAGATGTTTGTAAGACGAACACGTGTAGTTAATGAAACCAGTTTCTTACGACTTTTTCTTCTTCACAAATGGGTTTCAGAAGTCAGAAACTTCATTTATTGCATTGAATTTGATCTTGGTACCACAATTTCTGACCTGTTTGGAGCTTACAAGGGAAAGAAGCCTCGTCTTGATCTGCGAAAAACACATGGATAAATTAACATAATGTTACTAGAACCGAACTGAGAAAAAAATATAGAATTTAGTATAATTCTCCGAACATGTTTAATTTTGGGTGAAAAACACAGTTTAAAGTCATGAAAGAATCTTTGATAGGCCCGACCTTGTTGAATATGGCTCCCCATAATGTTCAACTTGTTAAGTGGGATAAGGCAAGTTTATTTCAACAATCACACCGTACATTGTGGCAAGTGCTTGGTTCCATCATACACATGTGTATGGATGAGACAACCACCCATTTCTTGAGAGGAACTGTTGTATGTGGCATCAATTGTTCTGTGGCAGAGACTAAGTGGATCGAATTATAATCGAATTGTGGTATTTGAACTATTACACTCTTAGATAAAAAGAGTTGCGTCCTGACTAATAGTTATAGTTTTTGGTCAAGTGATCAGAGACAGAAACCAAATTACAATCCAAGTGAGATTTCATGTAAGACAATTGTTAAGGAGAAGTTATAACTTTTGACCAGGTGATAATCACTCGATCCTAACAGCAACTATTTTTTTTTCTCTTTTTGCATGACACCTATTACAGAGTTACTGTATTTAATTTGTGAAAAAGATACTATTAATGAAAAAAGTTAAACTAATCGGTGCAAAAGTTGCACAAGAGTTTGTTACTTAATTTTAGTCTTGAAGTGAAGTCGTAAATAAAATGATGGTTTTAATTAGAAGTATGACACTGCGAATGGATTATATATAAAGTATGTGGATAGCAACTGTCCCATAACTGAATGTCTTCAAAAGGATGGACCAAAAAATAATAATCATATATAGTTTGCGACTATGAAATGAAGAATCAAACTTGTACTCCTGCCATGGCTAGAACGAAAGGAGAAACTCACTCCAAAACCTTTTAAAATATGTGTAGTTAATATTCTTTTGAACGTGCATGCATTCTTCTGTGACTGCCCACTGGGGTCCCAATGAAAAAGATCTGTCATGAGTATTTCTTTTAATTTTTTTGGATTATTTTTTATTAAGAATCCAGACGTGAATCTAAGTTCCATATTAGTTAAAATGAGAAAGTAGAACACTAATAAAGATCCATACACCCATTGTCTTAAGGTTTTGGATTGAAAATAGTGTCAATATCTTATGTTGTTAAACTCAGGTCTCATTGGTATTTGTTCTCTTCAATAAAATCCCTCTGTAAACCTAACCTTTTGTTTAAAAAATATACGATAGAGATCAACGTGCAGAACAAAAACTTTAAGTTTAATTCAATCGTATAAAATTGACTTATAAAATAAAATGAAGTATGAAATTCGCAACTCATTATATATAAAGGCTTATAGAGGGTAAATATTTTTTCGTTGATATAGATGTTGCATCCTTGGAAGAGGAAAGCAATATGGAAGTTTGAAGTTTTTAAGCACAAAATGCAAGTGTCCACGAAATAGGAGGCAAAAGCCTTAAGTAATTACGACACTTAGCTATCAATATGAATGAATTATTAAGATGGATTCCAAAGCAAGCCATGAAATGTATGTATGTATTATGCCATAAGCACATTAAATTAAACGGGTTGTTGCGATGTATAATCGAGGATTTCTGGTAATACTTAACTTTAATTCAAATATTGGTGACCATGTACTTTCTTTTCTAACCTGTCGGTCACATTAATTAGTTTTCAACGGTAAAAATCTATATATTACTCACTCCAACTATTGTTAATTAGATCCAATATTTTCCTAAATATAAATTTTTGGTTGGCATTTATTTATTTTTGGACCAGTCTTGTAACTTGAAACAGTTTAGATAAGTTTACGATTTAAGAATTCACGAGACTTAGAACACAACACGCACGGAAACGTATTATATATAAACAAGCAGTGTATCAGAAAGCTGATAGTGAAACCACACTTGTACAGGGCTTGAAAAGAAGTAATAAATTTATGTGATACCATACTCTTCAAATTTCATCCCATAAAATAACCTTCTAACGGACCACTTGGCAGTTGTGAAATTTCTCAAACTGTAGTTTCAGCCTAATTAAACAAAGAAAGTAAAAAAGCTTAAACCAAAAAAACAAACACTTGTGCAATATATAGTATATGAAGCTAACCACTACTTCTGTGGTGCGGTAACGTACTTAACTTTCCCTGTTGAGTGTTTCATTGTCTGCGATCGAAAAATGAACAATGATATGTTTGCATGTGCACATCTTCTAAGATTAGAATTAGATTTTAGAGAGTGAAGATACCCTATTTCTTATGCATGTAATTTTGCTAAATACTACACCTTTTTTTAAAAGTTGACCATGTGTAGGAGCTATATGAGTAAAATTGCAGAAGAATGATAGTGGTGTTGTGAAGTGTTGAGTAAAGTGGGAAACGGCAGAAAGAGAGAGTGGGAAGTAAATATAATAATAAATGCAGACAACCTACTATACAACATCATAAATCGCCCCATCTGTCTTCCACACCCTCCCAATTAATGCTTTTTCCTTCCACTCACACATTCATTCATATCTCTATATATATAAATTTCTCAACCTTCATCATCATCATCACAAACTCAACTTTCATAAAAATCTCATTTCATTTCAACTCCAAAACAAAAACACACACACACACACAAAAAATGAACCCCACAATCACCTTTCTCTTCTTCTTCACCCTTCTCCTCATAGCATCACCCTCCGTCGCAACCCGACCCGCATCCAACCCTAATCAAGTGAAGCACTCCAAAGACACCAACAACAACCAAGGTGGTGCTGGTGCCGGTGCTGGTGGTGGTCTTGGTGGTGCAGCTGGTCCAGGTGGGTTCTTCGGCCCCGGTGGGGGCTTCAGCATACCCGGATTCGGAAACGGGTTTGGGAACGGCATCGTGGGAGGAGGGTACGGATCCGGGTACGGAGGTCCGAATGGAGGGTCCTCTAAAGGTGGCATCGTAAGACCAAGCGTTGTGTGCAAAGACAGAGGCCCTTGTTACCAGAAGAAGGTCACGTGTCCAGCCAAGTGCTTCTCCTCCTTCAGCCGCTCCGGCAAGGGCTACGGCGGCGGCGGCGGTGGCGGTGGCTGTACCATTGACTGCAAAAAGAAGTGCATCGCTTATTGCTAAGCCAGTTAATTAAGCACAATAATATGTAGGTAACACTTGTTATGCCTTCTACTACTATGTTTAATGGTGACGTGTACAACAATTTTACACTACTTTATCGATCACAAATCATATTTTAATATAAATTTGAAGATAATCTCCATAAAAATGAAGAAAGTTATAGATTTGTGATTGGACGGTAATGTGAAATGTTTTACATGGATAGTTACCTATATGGTGACGTTGATGATCATTTTAGATGATATAAATAAATGAAAAGTAGATACATATCTATGCAGGTGCTTGTTCGAGTTGGTTTTGATTATTATGTGTATGGGTGGAAAATATATATTATGAGAGAATGCTTGGTATTTTGACTCTGTAATATTATAGGAAGATAGGGTATTATATGTTAATTAAGCTGCTGCTGTTGTTCCATTTTAAGTAATGATTTGAAGTTTTTTCTGAACTTAATCTTCAGAGATTTCATGTCAATTTATTAATGGCCACACTCAAAATGCAGATTTCACATGAGTTTTGTATCATTGGATGTGATGAGAAACAATGATTAGGTGATAGATGTGATATGAACCTTCAGTTCCACATCCCACACCCAACAATAACTGTAAGAAACGTTCTATTAGTGGTGTCTTTGTCAAAAATATATACAACCTTAAATTTAGAAAATGCTTCAAATTTTTCCTTCAATCATTAACGTAATTTAATAGAGAAGTTCGCAAAATCAAATTTTGTAATAGAAGTACGTAACATAATGAGAGCTATCTAGTCGTTAAGTATAAGTAAGGGCGCCCGCCACTCAAGTTTAAAATTTAATTTTGGTAATCTATTTTTATTAAATACAAAACATATATATCAAGAGAAAATTTTAAATATGATTTCTCGTATATATAATACTGTATGTAAAGTGTTGATGGAATTTGAAATATGCTTCAGTAAAATTTAAAATGACAAATTAGATTCTGAAAAACTAATTATTAAAAAATAAATTTTAAACCTAATCAATCTATTATAAAATAAGATTTATATTTATTTATATATTATGAAATTGCCTTATTTTTAATTTATTTAAAAATTTCAAAATTAACGAATATCATATCCTTTCTGTTCAAATGACAAATCTGATATTTGTGCATAAATTAATATTAAATCTGATACTGCATATCCAAACGACAAATGAAAAATATTAATTTTGTTATGAATCGTTTTTAATATACCAAATCCAAATGTGTTAGTTTTCTTTTCTCACGAGTTCATAGTTATTATTGGAAAAGTGGTTGGCACAAATACCAGTCTTTTGATGACACACATCGCAATTTGAAAAATAAAAAAGAAAAGGGTTCCCATTTTAATAAATTTTAATTCAAGCTAACATTGCAAGTGGCGTGTATTGATAAATTATTATGCTACCCATATCTGTGCGGTTATGATATAATCTCCAAAAAAATCTTTCAGGTGGAATTCACTTTAAAAATGAATCTCATTTTTTTCTTTTTATATTAAATTTTGGATGGAATGATTAGCGTAAAGATACCTTAAAACTCATCTTAGATAAAAAATATAATTATTGAACCCATGAGAGATAGATAAGATAATTTAATAATAAAGAGGTTGATTAGGAGAAAAAAATTATAAAAGTATCCAGTTGTGTATTATTGAATGAGTTTATGGTTGAGATAAATATGGTTGAGTTTAAACATGCGTGATTCTCAAAATACGTTGAATCATCGTATTTTGTTGACCATGGGACAAGGATTTATTTAATTTTAAGCATACAGACAAGCCTTTAATTCCATTTTGAAGTGGTTGTGATTCATTTATAATACTAATAAATTATAAATTCGATTTGTCTCAGTTTCAGGATACAAACATACTGTCTCCTTTTTATTTTTTAATTAATCTACATTGAAAACTACCCATTCTTAGATATTTTAATTTGTATATTAAACAATCTCAATCCATTTAATTCTTTCAATTCCATTTCGTGTATTAAGTTTCACTCACAAACACCATTGCTTTTACTTTATCCTTATAATTTGAGTAAAAAAAACTAGTTAGTGAACCAACACTAAGAAAAAAAAAGCATTAAAAGAAAACCTTTTATTTTAAATGGATCATTGTATGAGATTTCAAGACTAAGATTATCATATATTATATAAATGAATACGGACCTGTTTTATAAAATTTAGTTAAATTTAAGTCTATTTTTTAGTATATATGAATACAAACTTTTGTCATAGAAAAGTGTAAAGAGTATATATCTCTGGTTTTTATATCTTAACATAGTTATGAATAAAATATTTTTTTCTTAAAGATTTTTAAATTTATGTCCCTATTTAACATATATATAATCTCGTATATAATACAATGAATAATTACTATTTATTCACAGCCAGTTTTAATCATACAACTATGGTGGGTCCGTGAGATACTAGGAACTGTTCCACAAGATGTAACCACACACACTTCATTGTCAGCGACAACTCTTATTATGCCCCAAATCAAAGCAAGATGTTGGCTTTTCACATTGCTTCAGCCTCAGCCTCTACTTTTACATATACCCTTTAAATTCATGCAATTTTTTTAAGAAAACTGTTAGCTGTCTCAGGTAATTGCATTACAATGATTGTTGTTCGTTAAAGAAGAGAAATGATAGGTTGACACCCACATTTGACCACTTTTTTTTACCATCTTCATAGGTTACAAGTTAATTTGTCTTGAATTACAAGTTATTTTTAAGGTGATAAAAAAAGTGATCAAATGTGGATGCCAACCTATCATTTCTCGTTAAAGAATTGTGACAATCCAAACAAAAGGAAAAGGAAAAAGACCATGTTGATAAAGAGAAATAAGAAGGCATTTGTGTCATTGCTTTTCTATGTCTTAACTCATAAAATTCAGTTCTATGGATCCATAAATAAAAGTGTAGTACTTTTCTGAACACAGGATCAACTCAATAAATTTTCGCACTTTTCTGCCAACCACTGTATGTCTATGCTTTTTTGTTTACAATATACATCAACAAATATAGTAATTAACAAGCCACACAAACAGGTAGCATAAACTCAGAAAAATACTTTTATCCGCAATATGATATTTGTGGCTAATAATTTACAACAGCAATTCAAACTTCAAAACTAAAGTGCTCATAATGCAGCCCTCATTGCTCCTCTTGCAGCCTCCCGCTTCATCTCAGCAGCCTTACCACTGCCACGGAAGTACATGTATACTTGCTGTATCAAACAAAAACAAAAAAAATTAATATGTTCAGTCCAAGAGCTAAGTGCATCCACTTACAAAAAAAATTTAGAAGTACATCTGAACCTGAATAACCCAGATGCTGATCAAAGTCTCAAGGCAGAACAACCCAAATCCAACAAAGTACAAGATCTACAGGTAAATGCCAAGAAAAAAGCTTTACCAATCGTTTATAAGCAGGGAAATTTTCATCAAGGTTTTGTTAAAAGTGTAAGTAGCTGTGTGAAAGGACAATTAATAGTATGCAGGAATACTAAAACTTCATTACAGGCACTTACTCCAATCACTGCATGGTTACCCACCACATCTATGGCTGCCAGAATGCCTCTGTAACAAAATGAGTCACGGCACCAAGAATTAGGCAAAAATAAACGATAATAACACCAGCTTCTAGATAGTATTTATCATATCCCCAAATTTTATTATCCTCAAGAACCTGGTTATCAGTTTGACTTTCTTAGTCATTCTAGGACACTTATATATCAGCTCTGGTAATTTACACGTGGTATAGTAATTATGCACAAATTCTATTTAATTCCATTCACTTTTATTTCAGAAAAATAAAAAAATTAACAACGAAGTCATTTTCCAACAAAGTGGGGTTGGCTATATGGATCAAACAAGACCATTTAAAATACTGCTGAATATTCGTATTACGCAGGTAAGGTCATGTCATCATATCATATGTAAACAATAAGGAATACGCACTGAAGTGTACATGTACAAACTTACGTCAAGGATTTTCCTTTGAAAACTATGGGAGGAGCAACTGCTGCTAAGATACAGAATCCTAGGTGAAGCTGCAAGCACAAAGAGAAATGATAATAAGTGAATTGTGTTTGAAATGTGAAGCAAAGCTTAAGTACATAACAGCAAAACAGTCAATTTACCAGGTAAAACAAGAAAAACCATCCAAAGTTCAAAGCACTATCTGTCCTGCAAAAACAAAAATGGAACAAATTCCAAATCAATAGTGAAACCAAATTAGAAAGATTAAAATATGCATGGATATTTTGTTCGAATGAGCAGGATCAAAAAATGCAGTGTCTCAAGAATTTATTTTTATCTTACACAAGTGATGCAATGTAAATAGGAATGTATAGCAGTTGGAAAAAATTAAACAGTCAAATGACTAAAAGTATGTGAAATAACTACCTAAAAGCACGGTATAATGGGCGATACCACAAGACATATGCTCCAGGAATTCCAGCTATGAAGTATATAATAGCAAGAAACCATATTTTCACACCTACAAAGAAGGGAAAATTCCATAAGCATTGAATTTGTTGACATCTTTGGATTTTGAGCCGCTCAATAAACAAGAAAAATCCTTGCTTCGTATCTAAACTGACCTTCTCCCTTGATCCAAGCTGCAGTGACAGCTATAATATTCCATGTCAGGCACAAAGCCAATCCTGCATGATATAATTTTTCATACATTATAGATAAATAAGATATTATTACCATAATCAAATTAAAACATCATCTTCACCAAGCCAAGATGAAGTCGTCAGAGAGAGTGATAAGCAGACTAAATAGAACAGGTTAGTGCCAACCAGCTAGGTCAATGGTTTAAATCATTTAAACAAAACCAGTTCACCAATATCTAATTGTCTATTCTCATACATTTCACTGTCTATCAACTCTTCAGTTTTCTCACAGGCCATCCATTTATATATTTTATAAGGATAGCAAAAAAATAGTAATAAAAAAGTATTGAAATTCAGACAATGTAAAAAATGATTCTGTATTGACTTTGAGGAATGGATAAAACAGATGCCTTTTCCCGGTACAGTCATTATCTCGAGATCAAAGAACAACTCCAACTCTGTCAGCTGGGCAACTAATTCAGACAGTGATATCTATAACAGAAAAACCGCTAAATTTATGACAAATGGTATTCTCTCACAATATTTTTCCTCGGCTAATTACTAGGAGAGATGTAAAGTTTTAGTAAGTAGCGTCAATTAAAAGATTACTGCAATATGAAAATATCAATTTTTATAATAAGACACCTTTGGGATAACTTTTTTTACAAAAAATAAAAAATAACTATATAAATCCAACCATTAGGTTTAAAGTACTCCTAAAGTAACTCAAGTCTACAAAATTTCATACAATTTAAAATTTAATTGATACTTGATTGCACCATTTTAGTTTTGAAAATAAACCATATCAATCCAACATTGTTTAGAAATTAAACACACACAAAGAACAACAAAAAACCATAGAAAACATACAAAGGAGAGCCTTCATACAGAATCAACTCAATAAAGATATCAATGTGCATGAGATACCATCAATAATTGTTGGCTTAAAAACAATGCATTGATGCAAACCATATTGCAATGGAAGAAAAGATGGGATAACTTGCCTAACAATGAAGTAAAAGCAACATATTGCAGTCTTTGAAGATGAGCTGGAATTTCATTGGCGATATCATGATGGATAATTGGGAAAAATGGTGGCCAATTCTTCTCCTCAAGAACAATTCCAGCTGTAAAATAATGTAATTATGCACTTGAAGAGTAAAAGCAGAACCAAAGATATTTATAGCCCAAGCATTAAGCACAGTTGACATTTTTCTAAGAAATGAGTTCACTCATGTAGAATGAATGGAGGACCACACGCAATGTAAAATCTATAGAATTCTCTAGGAGCAGTGCTCTTCCACCATTCTGTTAAATGCCAAAAGTAGCCAAGGAAACAGGCAAACTTATGGCAAACTAGTAGATCTCAGAATAAGGGAAGGATGTGGAAAGTGAACAACAGAAAAGACCTTATTCTACTACGTGAGCTGCAAAGTGGACAGTAGAAGGAATGAAAGCAGTTAAGATGATTAAGGCAGTTAAATGCTCAATCAATAGTCATTCCGTTAGATAATTGGGTGGTTGAATAAGAGATATCAGTTATAAAGTAGTTGGGCAGATAATATTGTGAGAGCAGAGTCATAGAACTCAGTTGCAAAGGGGAAGCTCAATACTGTCCATTCTTCTCTATTCTTACAACCTATCGAGATTCTTAGAATTTCAAAAGCCCTAACTAACTATCATCAAGTACAGATATAACTGAAATGAATTTACCTCGGGCAGCAGCTTCTTCTTTCCGTCTGACTTCCTATATTTTAATAAATGGATAGATATTAAAACACGGGAAAACTCCCAGGCATGTGTAGATAATGAGGAATCAGTAGAGAAAGCTTCACTTAAAGATAACTGAAAACAAAAATCAGCATTGACATTCTAAACCAGCACACTTCACGCATCAGCACATCATTAATCACAACAATTTCAGATAACCTCCTAACTTCCATTCTTTAAAAAAAATAAGAAAATGACAATAAATGATCAATTATTCATCAAAAGAAGTTTAGAATTACAGTTGATGATGATAATTTGGAACAATTAACCAAATAGCTGGTTAAGTCAATATATGGTTTACACATTTACCAACTTGCCTAGTTAATTGTTTTTAGTCTAGGCATATTATTTTCCAGTAATTTATAAATAGTAACTCAGTCATAAATTATATATATTCCACTGTCAAAACTAGTTTTTCAGGATAAATAATTCTGGTGCAAGGGTATCAAGATTATACCACAGACAACAGAAGGGTAAGAACAGAAAAGAGAAAACGAAAATAAAAGAACATGATTGTTCCAGGTCCCAACCTCTGTAGTCTGTTCGGAATCAACTATGGAAAATCCTAACAATAAAGTGTGCAAATAGAGGTCCTGAAATCACATTGCATACCTGTTCCCTTCTTCTCAATTCAGCCTCCTTGGCTTGGAGTTCCTTTTCCTTCTTTTTCAAATCCTAATGTTGAAACAGATCATATTTGGAAACCAAACAATCAATTTTCAGAAGAATACACCCAATGCATTTATATATGAATAGGAAAAAAGGAAAAAATAAATAAGAGAGAGATTTGGGATTTCAATAATCTCAATTATTATCACATACCGTTGATGGATCAAGAGGTATATCAACTGTCGCACCAAAACCATAGTTGTAATCAGCAGGTTCAGGATTAAGTGGTGATAACCTTGAATTTGTGGCAGGGGCAACACTTCCAGGATTCTGAAAATTTTAGAACATCGAGATGCATAAGGTGTAGTCAAGCAGTCGTGAACAATTAATAGGGTTTTAACCCAGGTGAAACATATGAGTAAATGGTCTCCTTTGGAACACAATGTAAACTATTGTCATTCTCTTACTATGTGTTTCAGTTGTACGAAAGCTAAACCAAGACAATACAGAGAAGGGGCGAAAACAAAATAAAATACATTGGGCAATATTTTCTATCGAATTTTTTTTCTTGTGTGGCTGATTATTCTGAGAAGTGTGCCAGAGTCAATTGACATGGACTGCACTATATGAAAAAGAAAGTTCGTCAGGATCCGGATAGTTCAGCAATCATAAAGATGAAAGGAGAAGGTAGTTTATGACTTATACTTTACAAACAAGATTGCTCACCAATACACTTACGGCTTTAAAATCATTAAGAAAATTATGCACACAATATAATATGATTTACTAGTGCTTAATCAACAAACTCACTGTAGTGTAAAATGCACCCCCACTGTAACTTGATTGGCTTGATTTTTTTTCTCTCACAGCTGGTTCCTGTAAGTGTAAAAAAGATTTGAAGGGTCAGGCAAGAGCAAGCATTGCAAATAAAGACACAATTTTACCCGCACAGAAAAAATCAACCATAAGAAGCAAGTGAGTATAAAACTATTCTAACTGGGGATTGGACATCGCAGGGCTCGAACAACCAAACTATGAAATCGTCAAGTACAATAACTAATTTTCAAATTGTTTATAAATCACAAATTAATACACTTACTATAAATATCATCTTATTCAGACAAACATATATGCTCACAAAAAACATATAATGTGGTCTGATATATATTATTTAATATTAAAAGTATGTATCTATAGTTCAACCACCGTCAAACACAAGAGATAAAACACCGTTTATTTGTTGAATGAACATTCCAGTCTTAGAAAACGCCAATTAGGTTTAGGCCGTTATCCGCTTTTGTTGATGATGATTATATATTATTTGCAGCTTCTTCCATTAACTTGTTCCAGCAGCTTTTTTGACTAGGATCCATGAAAAGTTTTCGATGACAGAGTAACTGTGTATTCTATTAGCTGCACTGCATGTGGTTTATCTTATCCCATAATTTCAGAATTCCTGACATTTTACCCCTAATGTATTCTATAGAGAGAGTATACACAAGCACCGAAAACAAAGTATTACCCTGGATACTCAACGAAAATATTTGCATGCAATTCTATTGTTTATTTATTGCAAGTTCGGAAGTGGTGTTTTATGAACTCAAATTCAAAAGGAACCTTATTAAAGGCAAAAAAAATAAAAATAAAAATAGCAGAGACATAAGATTCTTCTTACATGGAAAATAAAGTCATAGACAACCCAAAATCCCGGTTCTTCGGTGATAAAGTTCAAATATAGTAGAAAACAAGTCCACCGACAAACAATCACAATAATTCCCAACCCAAAATAAAAAAACAGTAATCTATCCATTATTCAAACCTCAAATACCACTGAACAAGATCAAATTGAGAAAGAAAAGCGCACACCCAGTTCACAAAAACTCAACTTTGTGAAAGTAACACTCATGGGGAAGAGAGAGAAGGACTTACAGAGAAGGGATTGACTTCTTCTTCATCGAAGGGATTACTATCATAGCGATGAGCCATGCGAGGATGTTAACGGTGCTAACAAGAAAGTAGCCTCGGAATTGTAACCAGAGGAATGCAAAGATCTGGAACTATTCACAGAACAAGGTACCAAAGGGATAAAAAAAAAGGTTTTTGAAATGTTGAGATAAAAAAAGTTTTGAAACTTGTTATGCAAGGGAGGAAATGGCTGGAAAAACAACAAAAAGGCAACAATACGAGCAGTTTAGACAGGAGAATGGTCCTTGGTCAGCTTCAAAGAGAAAAAGACTTTGTCTTCACGTTGCTATCATAAAAATGATTTGGAAAAAAAAAAATATTTTAAAGAATTGGAGGATTAATTAGCTGTTCTTTAGACTTTCGAATTTAGGACTAATTTTTTTGTGTGTGAGCTTGATGTTAGTAGATATAATTATTTAATTGCTCATGATTGATTACTTAAAAATAAAACAAAAGTTCACCATTTTTGTATTATTAATCAAATAAAAAGTATCATTTTTAAAAAACGCTAATTTAATTTAATTAGTTATGTAACTACATTATAATTTTAAAATTATGAATTTTACGTAAACAGAGTTAAATTGGTTATTAGTTGACCATGATCTAATCACATCTACTTCAAATAACCCATTAAAAACATAAATGTCGGTTAAAGTTAAACTAACCATGATCACACCCTAATGCTCAAATAAATAAATAAATAAATATTTATTGAAAGTTTATTTCAAATTGATTGATGAACTGAAAATATGTGTCCTATATTCTTCCCTTTGGTTCGAAATACAATTTAATCAATATTCTTTGTCTAAATGCTTTACATCTTTAAAACCGGATTGGTTTACCTTATTGCATAAAATTTTATTTCTTCAATTAAATATTCTTTCCTTGTGCTATTTTCATAAGAAAATGAAAATGAGTTCCACATGTCTGTTGTAAATTCCAAATAAGTAACTAATGTAAACAAATAATAGTTGAAGAGCATCAGGTATCTGTGCCATATCCTCAGAGGCATGCTTCAGATAATGTTACAGTTCAACTACTATATTTTGTCTTATATATCATTATTGTATTTACTTTCTTCAGTATCTTTTGTTGAGATTCTTATAACTTTAAACTCTGAAAAATGTTTTTAAGTTTGCATCATATCTGCTTGGGGTTATGAACTAATATAATTTATGCTCTCTTTTTCTTTAATTGTCAATTAAGCTTGATAGTAAAACAGTTCATTACATTTTACTGTTTTAGATAATGAAAGAGTTAGAAAGTAAGTTTGAAGTCTATAAAACTTGAGTTGATAAGATGATATATATGTTATTTTTTATATTAAAAAATTATTCTTGTTTTGAAAAAAGTATATCATTATTATATTACAGTGTACATAATATATTATTAAAAATAGAAAAGTTCTTAAAAATAATATAATACAAGTCAAAGTGCTGTGAGATATTCTAAACCAATAATGTAGTCATCTATTTTCGAAATAGATGATACATTTTATATTTTAAATCATTATTTATTTAAATTCAGTTATTTTTGTAATTAAATTAATTACCTACGATAACAAAAACACATGTTAAGCGAGTGAAATTTTATCTAAATAATAAAATGTGTTTATATTGTATTTTAAGAAACACATAAGTTTATTAGATTTCCCCTTATGGGCAAGATAGTTATTTTTATTGTTAATTTTAGGTTTAAATACCTTTTTGGTTCTCATTTTCGTAGTGTTTGTTGTGGATGGTATTGATCTTGAGAGAATGTTTAAAATGATCCTCATTTTTACTCAATATTTAAAATGGTCATCATTTTCGCAATTCGTGTTTTATTTGGTCCTTTTATGTGACGCCGTTTAAATCATTAACAAAGCATTGTACATGTGACACGTAACACATCCTAATACAAACCGTGCCACCTGTACAATGCTCTGTTAATGACTTGTACAATGTTCTGTTAATGATTTAAACCACGTTACAGACAATAATCAAATAGAATACGAATTGCGAAAATGATGACCATTTCAAACATTCGATAAGAATGATGATCATTTTAAACATTCTGTCAAAATGAGAACCATCTACAATAAACACTACGAAAATGAGGAACAAAAAGTATTTAAGCCTTAATTTTACAATGTCACTCAATAACTATTTTTCAAATTCCACCGTTAAAACTACTGAATGCGTTTTTTTTTTTTTTTTT
>Ga0099822_1002516_pt1 | contig 22890 bp, 5 predicted proteins | sample CowpeawhiteBW_FD_76839 | JGI IMG/M metagenome (GOLD analysis project Ga0099822, IMG submission 76839) | Root nodule microbial communities of legume samples collected from California USA - Cow pea white BW | ecosystem: Host-associated > Plants > Roots > Nodule | place: USA: California | collected... | reverse complement strand
ATGAAACTGCCTTGAGAGGCAAGCGAGCAAAGGTGAGTCCAGAAGAGTGGAAGTATATTGGGATTGGAAAATGGAGAAAAAGGATTAAGAGAAGCAGAATTCCTCCAGAGCTATTTTTGCGAGCGGTTGTTAGACCTTTCACTTACAGAAATCTTGTAAAAGAGATTGTTTTAACTAGGCATGCAATCTTGGATGGTGAAATTGGTGCACAAGGTTAAGACATTTGCCTTTTACCTGAAGCCAATATGTTGTGTACTTGTGTAGGAGTGATGTTGACTAGTCTTTAGATGGTTCAGCATTATTCAATTTCCATCATGTTGTTCAAGTTGAGGAAATAGAATAGACAGAAATATTTAGTGAGTTTTCTTTATGCTTATCTAGTTGCTGAAAAGGATGAAGAGTACGTTTTACAATATGCAATATCAGTTTTGGACTACTTGATAATCTACTTCTATGTATTTATACTGGTGTTTCTGTGCATTGCTCCTCTTTACTGCCACTGCTTAGTTTTGTTTTTGTTGTTTACTGCCATCCCGTTGAATTTGGAACAATGTCCTATCTGATTACTTTATTTTATTTTTCTGTTCTTCACTTGTTTGGGAATTATAGAGGTAAGGAACTTCTGCTCTAAAAACGGAGAAGGATGGTCTGAACTAAAAAATAATCACTTGATAAGTAATGTGTACACTTTTTTCCTCTTAAATTCTGATGTAGCCAAATGATCATATTGCTTAGCTGGTAATTGGGTCCATGAATGGTAAAGGTGTTGATTGAATTCATTGCCAGAGATTAGTTCTGGATTTTGAATTGGATGGGCCTGTTTGGATAATCTATAAAAGATTGACCTTTTCTCTTTGGGCCTTGATCTGGGCTTCAAATGTCCTCATTAATGTTCTGGCCCTGAACCTTCCATTGTAATTGAACAGTTGTGTGGTAGCAGAGTCCAGTTGTGTAAGTTGTAATTGGACCAGAGAAAGGGAAAACTTACCAATGATTAATCAACAACAGCCAGAGGTTGAGATGAAGCCTCCACTTTGTGTTTGACAAGCTACCAGAATCTGATGCTCCCAAGTAAGAAAAAGTCCAAGCAAACTTCATCAAATGTTTTGTTGTTTATTTATGTCTAATGTTGGACGAATGGTTTTTCAACTAATATTGTTAATATTATTATTATTATTCTCCCACTTTCTCATTCCTTACAAACATTATTGTTCCTTGTGGATAGAATATTTAGGTAATCACCAAAAGTGGAACACTCATGGTCAATCTCATCAACAAAAGCCAAAGCCACACAAGTTTTAAACGCGTGGTAACTTGCTTTTGGAATATAATCATATCTAATACTTTCCCACTCTTCAGAATTTTCCTTTACATTTTCAAGAATTTGAAAATGAAAACATTTACATTCTCATGTTTGGTACAGATTATCACAAAAATTGTCAAAAAGTAAATTTTCTTTTCACGAAAATATTTGATGTAGATTTTGACTATATAGTTTAATCTATATACTTAATCACTTTCGATACTTGTTTATATTAAATGAATTGAATTTAAATTATGAATAATAAGTTGAAACTCACGGGGTTTATTGCAATGTCGCTATGCTATGGTATGCATAATTAATTTATAGACTTTGACACACGTATATAGATAATACACACATACACACACGACACTTTCACCGTCAATAAATTGTGCATCACAACTTCGTATAAAATATCTGAAAAATTATTAACAATAAGGTCCTCTATGACTAATATATTAATTTAGTGTAGTTATGGTTTTAACCAAGGAGGAAATGCAAATAATGGTGATTGCAAATTATCCAACCTAGTTGAATCACTTCTAAACCCATGAAAATGTAATTAAGTTGAGGGAATAATTAGCAAATTGAATGCAACTTGATTATACCTTATGTGAAGGGAAAGTTTCCTTATCATTTTACCAAAAAAATCTTACTAAACTATGAAGTCCTTACATTTTAACCATGTAAAACAGGGTCTCTATTTATGTTGGTCCACCCCTTTTTGCAATTTCAAGTTATTATATTATCCTTGATTTTTAGAAACAGGATGGACCCTATCTTGGATATTTTATGATATATGATTGAACCATATCATGCAAATAAAATTTAATGAACACTCTTTGTTGTCTTCTTTGTAATAAAGAAAAAACAAAAAAAATGAACAATTTGACAAGCAAAAATATTAAGTACAAGGAGTAAGTATCAAAACAAAACTAACATGTTGGACATGGAGAACACAGTTGAGAGTTTTGGTTACAATTTTCTTCTAAAAATAGTTATAATTTTTGCCAACATATATACCAAGTGGAAAGTAAGAGTAAAGTTTTGGTATTATGGTTTGTTGTTTATAAAATATTCTTGCGTTCGTAACATTGTTTAATAAATTTGAATGAAGGGTTTTTCAACTATTATTCCCCCACTTGTGCATTATTTCTTACCACATTATTCCGTAGGGATAGTATATTTAGGCAATCATCAAAAGTGGAACATTCACGGTCAATCTCATCATAAGAGCCGTGGAAACTTTAGATATATGTTGTTGCAACATACTTGTGGAATAAAAACACATTTCAATAACCTTTTTCACAATGTTCTTTATAAAATAAAACAAATGAATTATATTTCTTTTATAAACTAAAATTGAGTTATACACGTTCATTTTTTTTAAAACTTTTTTTCATTTAACCTAATAAAGCTTATTTTTATAATCAAAAAAATCGATAAAAATTGAACCGGGTCCTAATGGTTTCTCTTTCTCTCTCTCTCTCTTTTTATTCCATTGATTCTTTAGATGAATGTTAGAGAAACGTGTGCACTTTCCATTGAATTAGAACATAAGGATGCTATTTCTTCTTTTCTGGTTTTTCTTTTCCTCTTCTGAAAGGGTGCCTAACTCTTGTAAATTTGTTTCACAAAATTAAATATTGTGACCCTTTTTTCTCCATTTTGGCCACTTGGTTGGGGCACTCTTCGTATTTGATTCTATGTGAAGGGTTTGGATAGGATAATATTATTGCACCTCATATCTTATCCAATTCTATACATGCCAAACCAGGAATGGGAATGTGGTTGATTCATGCCCTTAGCTTTACCTTCTGCTTCATCTTTCAACCTTATCCTCACACCAAACGTTATTTAGGATATATGAAGCTACAATTACACTCTTCAACAAACCAAAACCAAGAGATAATTGGGAATTATCAAATTAATGGATATTTTGAGAGGGAGTGAAGAACACTAAGGATGCACGACACCGATAAACTATAAGTTTTATCTGCACAAGGATTAACATCATTCCAATCTAAAATCTTTAGAAAATATATTTATCGGTCTTTATCTTTATATATTGTACAATTTTTTTATTTTTACTCGATGTGACACTAAAATCAAATTATAGAAAATAAATAATTCAGAAACTGATATGTGATACACCGTTAACTGCACTAATAATTTTTTACTGAAAAAAATCTAATTGAGACATTTTATAAAAAAATTATTGAAATTTTTTTAAAATCATGGATCAAACTTAAACAATCAAACAAAAATGCCGACTAATTAAACCTATATATTATATATTATATTATTTCCAGAAAACTATTTGATTATGTTTAAAAAATAACCGTGTACGTTTGCATATTTAGGAAGATCCAAGCCACGTTCTGTAAATTGTTCCATGTGATGTCTAGAAAGTGGGGAGAAGGAATGAGAAAAATGAAAAATTGCATGTCGAAAAACTGGAGTGGTGGAATATTATTGAAGCATGAAAGTGGGATTGACTACTGAAATCATGGCTTTAAAATATCTGTGATCAGAATTCACAACATTTTGGGTGCCAATCTGCTTATCAAATCATGTCTGATTTTCTTTTTTCCTCACCTCTCATTGTGCCTTAAACGTTCTTTTGCCTCCTTTATAATATAAACCTCACCCAAAATTCAAACCTAGTGCTTCAGTTTCAAGGTCACACCCACCATTTAAGTGATTCTTCTGTAAACAAATTCACGTTTCCAGACTTGTCTCAGAAAACACATTCGTTGTTGCATATTCAATATTTAAGGTCAAATTAATTCAATTTTCTGCAGGAAACAATAATATTAAACACATAAAATTGATTCCTGGATGGAACCAGTCTATCACGTGGATGAAGCTAACAACAACGTGGCATGTGCTGGTGAAGGTATCAGAGTTCGTGAAAAAAAGAAAATAACGACATATTCTTTCTTTTCTAAGAAATCTGCTAAAAATTTTAGATATTTTCTTTGATTTTATTTTCTGGATCTGTTCTGGGCATTTAAATAATTTAATGTTTTATCGTTTCTTGGATCTATATTTCCTTGGTTGGTCATTTTTCACTACTTTAAAGTTGACAGATAGAAGATAGAAAATGTTGAAACCAAATGAATAGATGCAATTTAGTAATTTAAATTTCAATAATTGATATAGCTACAAGCAAAACAAGGGTTGCCTTGGTTGATACTTTTTTCACTACTTTGAAATTTGGCATAATTTGGTGAACGTTTACCTGAAATTACAATTTTCACCCTCTTCTTGATTTAAAATACTTACTAGTATTTAGTTACAATCACATGGACTCATGGGATGTGCGCCACGTAACACCTTCATTTTCTACCCTTTTTGTCGTCTATAACAAAAATCCAAGGAATGAAGGTTTGGGGCGGTTGATTAGAACATTCAATTAATTATTAATTCCTTTTTATTGTTGACCCTCATCTCTCCTCAAATCAACCACCACCACGCTCACATTATCGGAACTGTGCCTCACCAACGCCAACTTCGTCAGCAGAATGGAGGCGTCGGAGCACGCCTTGTCGGAGCAATCCACCGCCGACTCCCTCCCCGGAGACGCCGCCGCTTTCTGCGCGTTCAGACACATCCGCGCCACCTTACACGCGGTGTCGTTTTGCACCGTGTCCCAAAGCCCGTCACTCCCTAGTATCAAACACTCATCCCCCTCACTCCGGTCCGTTACCGTTACCTCCGGTTCCGAGATCACGTACGGCTTCAGATAGTTGTCTCCTGCACAACACAACACAAGTTCATTAATCCTTCCGAACAACTCTCTCCACTATGCTATAATGCGCACAGCGCCTGTATTTGTATTTGTATTTGTATTTGTAGAGAAAGAAAAGTTTGTTAGATTAATACCTATGGCTCTTGACATGGCCAAGACCCCAAGCACTCTAGGCCCGTCCCAATATATCACGCGCCCGCCCGCATCTTGGATCCGAAGCAACTCGTCGGGTCGATCCGGCTGTTAAAAACGGATACCAAAACCAAAAAGGTTTGATTGTTAGTGCAAGTGTTTCGACACACACCAAAGTTTTCCCCTCCACTAACCCTTAGTGGAGCCACCACAATAAACCTAAACGATTCACGCGTGTCAAGAACGCGCCAGCCATATCAATTCAGATCCCAAACCCATAAACTCTAAATTATTATTACCTTGTGGTCGTCGGAGAGTGGAACGGGTGCGCTGTTCCGGCAGAGCACGGCTCGTGAGTCGCCGCAGTTGGCCACGATGATCTTTTCCGGAGTGACGACGGCAACCACCGCGGTGGAGCCAACGGCGTCGCAGCGCGGGGTCTGAAGCTCGCACCTGCATGCGCGTGTCTCGTTGGTTCTGCTCCACCTTTGCACCTCTTCGTCCATTTGAGCGAAACTCTTCTTCATCATCGATTCCCATTCCAAATTCTCTTTCGCTTTTTGAATCTCCTCCTTCACTATCTCGTGTAACCTCTCCTTGCACATAGTCGCCACCTGTAAAAAAAACATCACAGTAACTTGTTAACGAACAAGATCCGAGAAAAAGAAAACGAGTATCATGATTTTAATTTGTAGAACTATAGTTTATAGTTTATTTACGTGTGAGCATCCGTGGCCGTCAAAAACAGCGAAGAAATGAAACCCTTTCTGGTCTTCTTCACGACTTTCCAGGCAAAACGAAGGATGCACCGAAACTGCGTCTTCCATGTCCCTCCTCCTGCCACAAACCGAGGTTACCCCATACCTCGGATACACCTCCTCGACCACACCCGTTGTCGAGTCCAAAGTAGAAACCTTCGAACAATCCGTAAGCGAGACATCCTCGACTTCCTTCGATTCAGAACTCTGAATCGCGTTTTCACACTCCCGCGCCGGAGAAGCGCGCTGATCCAGCTTCTGGCGCTTCCGAGGATTCTCCGGCGCCGGGATTGCCACTCCGGCGATGTATTTCAAAGGCAGTTGGTCCAAACTCCGGCGAGTGAAAGGGCGCGAGGCAGGCTTGGTCGGAGAAGGAGTCTCTCCGGCCTCTCCAACAACGCCGCAACAAATCCCAGCCATCCAAAACGAAACACTGATTGAAACCGTGTAAATGCTTTCACTAGCAAATTCTTCTTCGATTGTCGAGAAGAAAAGATCGAAAATTAGAAGACAGTGGAGAACGCTATTATTGCTCTGGTGAGATACGATACACGAAACGCACGTTCAATTGAGATTGGTTTGGGGGAGAAGGTTTTGTAGAGAGGGAAGAGCAACCGGGCAGGCACGTGGGGGCCACACAGCTGCCCGTCACCGTCACGGGCATCACCCGACACGTACAGTTGGAATGACGTCGAACCATTTAATACCCACATGCAATCCCAACCCTTGATCGTATCCTCTCCTCCCTCTGATTCCTACACGTGGTCCTGTCCTTTGTCGCTCTACACGTGGACCAATGAGAACTCCCCACGCTAGGACCAAACTTGTTCCTTTTCTGACACGCATATGGTCCTTTACACCCTCTCTCTCACACACCCGCTCAATTTTTCTCCTTCGCATTTTTTCTCTCTTTTAGGTGTCACCCCTGATGATGCTACCACGTGGCGACATCGTAGAATATGAGATTCTTGTCTGATTCTCTCATCTCCCATCGTTGACGCCTCCAGTCTTGATTCATGCTTTTTTCTTTTCAAATCTTTTCTATTTTAATTCAAGTTCCTTTCATCGTATTATAAATACAAAATATCTCTCTACTTTTTTAATCGCTCACTAATATCTATTACTATAAAACATAGATTTTTCACAATTCTTAGATATTTTTTTTTTACAGAACATCGTAAATAAGTTATCAATTGAAACAAAATTTAAAAATATATTTATTCCATTTTCAACACATCAAAATGCCTTTTCTTTTTAATAAATGTATTATTTGTAACTTGTCGTATGTTTTATTAATCTTAAACTTTTGATTATTAATTTTATGTATTTAAAAATCGATATACTAAATTTGAAGTTTGTAACCATCAGATTATTTTCTAAGAAAAATACATCACACTTACATATATTAATATATACAAATATTTATAAAATTTTAAGATTATAGGATACTCTAATTATTTTATTTTTAACAAAACTTGTGTAGTTATAAAATAAACAAGAGTAGAAACGTCTGAGGAAAATGTAAACAAAAATTCTATCCATTCATTTATTATTATAGATTTTAAGCATTTATCAATTATTGCATGTTCTTATCAACAGGACATTTAGGTTCCTTTCAATTATTTTTTAGGTTTTTGTTTGTTGAAGAGTAAAACATATCGGAAGAAAATAAAATAAAATAAAATTACGTGGAAAAAATAAATACATTTTTCTCGTTCTGTTTTTTCGCTTTAACTAAATTATTTTCATTTTTCTTCGTATTATTTGCTCTTAACTGAGTAAAAATTTAACGATGAATGAATTTTGACAGAAAAATAATTAAGCCTGATATTAAAATGATGAAAAGTTGATAGAAGTTATGGTTGAAATAAATGTAAAAAGTGGAGGAGTTAAAGGTAGTGAATGTGTGTGATGCGTGGGTTGGCGTTGGTTCCATTTGTCGAATGAAAAGGTTGTAAGTAAGAATGAGAAAGAGAACACGTGTAGGATTGCATGTGAAACATGATTGACCCTTGCACCAATACCTTAGCTTCCTCATATTATTAAGAGGACGCGTGTCCAATACTTAGGTACATTCCAAACAACCATCTTTCTTCTTCTACTTCTCCTTTCACACCTTCACCTTTTTATTTAATTCAAAACAATTATCCAGGAAAATAAAAATCACCATTTGTTTTTTACATCAAAGACTACAGAAACAGTTTGCTATTAAATAATTCAAGATATTTTACTTAAAAAATAATTTATGAATGTGGACGACTTGAAAAGAAACTCATACAAACAGACAAACAAATTTATAAAAAAAAAAAACATTACATACGGTAGTAGAACAAATACAATTTGTACATGTATTTCTCAACAATATCATTAAAAAATAATTAATATCTTTTTGAGATAATATATTTTTGTTTCTTTACATGGCCGAAACAATGTTCGGTTTCATTAGTAGTATTGGCACATAATTTTTTAACTTGTGCTCTTTGTACCCTATTTCGTAACTTTTTTTTAAATGGTAGTTTATGCTTCTTTAATTATATATTTTTTAATATATTTATTAATTTACAAGGTAATTTTCTATTGTATTTATACCCCTTTATTAACAAACACCTTGGGTGCATTTATAATTTGCAAATTAATGTTAGTTTTTGCCGTCTATTAGGAAAAGAAAACACGAATGATTTGTTGAAGATGATGGTTAGATGTTTGACACCTGTGACACATGTCAATTTCTGGTCCAATCAACGTGGAGGAATATCTATACAGCTGTGATTCATACATTCATTTCACAAACTCAACACAATAAACAATAACTATATCATATTATAAATTATAAAGAATATGAATATATATAAATAAAATGTCCCTGAACTATGGTTGATTTTTATAAGTGAAACCATCAAAGTCCACATATTTTATTGTTCCTGGTTGGTAATGAACATAGTTTTATGACATGATGAGTCATAAGTGTGGCAAACAGTGAAACATGAGAGCCATGAAGTGGCATACCCTTCACCATGTACGCAATAATACAACCCTAAACCTACATATATGCTACGTAAGACCATTCTTTGGCATATTCTGGACTTTCAAATGTTCTTTTAAAAAGGTAGATGATAATAAGAACTCTTTTGGAAGTTTTTCAGTTTAAAAATACTTAAATAAGATTATGAGTTATGAAAATAATAAATTATATTTTAACTTACAAAGACTATACTTGTATTCAAAATATGAATAGAATATAATTTATTTTTAAAATTTAAAAACTAAAATATATTAAAATTAGAAACGAATTTCAATAAAAATTGAGGAACATGATTTGATTGTATAGAGTGTGGTTTTGGTATTCTTTAGGGTGGTGTGATTTTTGGGGAAGCTAAAAACATTGCGGGTGGGACACTTGACATTGCAATTTCCTACGAAGCTCAATGTTTGCCACGAAAGCCATGAAGTTATAATCTTGTGTCGTTTATGGCCGAACTAAAACATTGTGACTCACTTGCCTCTGCAATTTCCGACGAAGCTCAATTTGTGCCACGAGATGGCTATTACGTACACGTGTGATATACTCTTCTTTTGCTATTTATTCTTTTTTTTTAAGTGTTTATTCTTTGATTTTATCAGTAAGAAGTATGGAAAATATTCTTAATGGCCCACATCTAAGCCCATGAATGCAATTCTCAATCACTTGGCCCAGAAAAAACAAGTTGAACTTCAATCACTATGCATGCAATGCAACACCAAAAAACAGTTACATAAATAGTTGAATTTAGGTTATTCTATCAGTGAAACCCAAGTGCCAGAGGTATATCATGAAGATATCAATTAGGGTTCTTTTCCAATTAAAGTTAGAGATTTTTTGTTTTAAGTAAGTAGCTAGCTAAGAATATTTTTCTTTGACTGTATTGGTGTACCTGTGACAAATATATCATCCAGAATCATTTTCCATTTAAAGTCAAAATAATATAAATAAATAGATCAATATTAATACTTCCATTATTATTGGTTGATTAATCACTTAAATTACTTGTTTGAGAAAAATGCATAATTTATTTCTTATAGATATATAATATTAAGAGTCTTCCTCAGTTAGCTTGGATAGGATTTGAACAAACTCGTCAACCAATCCACTAAAACAATATCAAGTTGAATTGGGTTGAATTTTTATCTTTTTTTTTTTTATGTTAAATTTAATCACATACAATTTAGTTTCGGACATATTGGATTGAATCAAGATTTTGAAAAAAAAAATACTTTTGTTAGAAATTGTAACTAACAATTACATAATTCGCTCTTCGTCTCATCAAATCCATCTAATCTCTTCCTCAAATTATGTTTCCAATCTAAATACTAACTAGAAAAACAAGATAAAACTATAATTGAATTAAGCTACTTATTTTCTAAAAATAATAAAAAAAAGCACAATTGAGATCTGCTACATCAACCTAAATCAGGACAGAAAAACGGAAACAGAATTTAAAAACGAAAAAATGCGCAGAACTGAATTCATTAAAGCAAACCAAGATATAACTACAAAAATAAGATGAGAAAAAAAAATGTGTTATTATGAATAGTATTTATAGCTGTGATTTGTGGAAGTTTCCTGAAGAAGCAATGGTACTGGTAATGTTTTGATAGGTCCGTTTAGTTGTTTTCTTTAGACAGTGAAAAGAGTGGTAATACATAGACACACACGTGCTAGGTCTCTGGATTTCTCAGTTCTTCTCAACTCTCTGAACAACTGCTCTGAATCCACATTAATACTGCATTTTACACTTCAAGCCAAAACCATCCAAAATCTATAAAAAACAACAACTTGCTCAAATACTACGTACCATGCATCATTTACTTTACGTTAACCAGAACCAATTTAATTTAGAATTAAATTACAATATTATCATTTATTTTCTAAATCAATTTTTAAATGTTTTAAAGTTTGGAACTTATTTTCAATGTCACATTAGTCATCAAATATACTTTTAGTTCCAAATTTTATTTTTAAAAAAACTATAATTTGTATGTCTAAATTTAACATACCGTAATTTTTTTTTTTATTAATAATCAATTTTAGTAATCAATTTAGATGCCAATTTATAAAATAATAATTTATTAGTTACTAAAATAATTATTACAATAAATCAAAAGTTACAATTATTTGTTAAATTGGTCATTAATTAATGTTTGAGATAATTAATGTTTAGTGATCAATTTATTTTAATAACTAAATTTTAGAAGTCAACTGACTAATTATAATTTTTTATTTATAATAATGACTAAATTAGTCTAAAACTTTCAATTATTAAAATTAGTTATTAATGAGATATTTAAGAAAAATTAATAAATTTTAATTTTGTTTGTAAATTTAAAACTACAATCATATTTAATCCTATAATTAATTTTAACCATGGTTTTTAATTGTGGGTCAAAACTTTATTTCTTTTGGAAAGAATAGTTAGGTCTAATGATTGTAATGGTGATATATAGAAATATATATAATCCGAACAAAAAATGCTCTAAGCCTCTGATTTGCTGTGTTTTTTATGCATACAATGATATTACATATAAACGAATCTGCAATGATGCATGTGAAGGTAGGTAGAAGAAGGTGAATTCCCCTGGTAAGGTATACATCAATGCCTCTCACTCTCTCAAGTTGTTTCTGTTCGCAGATCGAATAGTTAAAAAAAACAGCATACAAAGTTTCCGTTGAAATGAAAAGCAGAGACTGTGTCATAATAAGGTGGCTACCACTGTTTTTGAGTTACTATAATTACAACGCTCTCCATTTTCCCAAATGATGAATAAAAATGAGTAGAATATTGTAACTTTTTTATATGAAAAATCTTTTTTTACACCATTTGACGATTATATAAAAAATATTTTTGACACTTTTGACGATTATTTAATAACTTATATAAGAGTCAAATAATATTAATAAAAATTATTTTTTATATTTTTAAAAGAAAAAGAAAGTAAATAATAATAAATAAATAAAATGATGTTAAATGTACTTTCTATCAATACCATGAAAAAGTTTAACAGCTATCCTTCCATGAGAAAAATGAGAAAAAACAAAGACAGATACGTACGTTAAGAAGGCTTGTGAAACTAGGCCATGTCACTGTGATGTTTACAACATTAATTATGTTGTACAACGATGTCTTCAATTTGAATCCGTGTGGTTAGTTGAGTTTTTGAACGCGTTAGGAAGAAAATAATGAAAAACGAAATTTTAACTCATCTTTTTTTCATTTATTTTTAATTCAGTATTTCGATCATAATTAAATTATCTATATTTTAAATTTTTTTAATAATATAACATAATAATTTAATGATGATTGAAATAATGAATTAAGAATGGGTAAGAAAAAATATATTAAAATATTATTTCGAAAATAATAGCTGAAAAAAACTCATGGAAACTTTAGGGTTATGATGAGGTGAATTAAGATTCTAATTCATTATTGTAATTAACAATGTCAATTTTAAGGTGTTTTGATCTGATTTTTTACGTTGAAAGTGAAGAGATACGAATTTAAAGTAGAAAAAACAAATAACTCCACGTGTTCACGTACATAATAAATAAATATAATTATGTACTATCTTTTTATCATGAAATATCGTATTTGATTTTCATCACCTTATTGAACAGTAGTATGATATTAGTATTTTTTTATCTAATTAGGGAATATTCACAAATAAAAAATAAAAAAATTAAAATGATACCTCAATTAATTTGATTTATTCCGTGAATGTCATTTTTATTTAAATATTTAACACACTAGTATAATCTTTTATATTTTATGAAAAATTTTCGGCTAATTTCTTGATGAAATACATAAGAAAATAACTTTTGACTATTTTTTATTTTATTTTTATTAGTAGGTAACTTACTTATGTATAATTGGTTGTCATAGAATTTAAAAATATTTCCAGTAAATTTTCATGTAAAAAAAATCACAATAATATGCGAAATAAAAATTCATAACTAATTTTCTTGCGAAAACAACTATCTAAAACTTCGCTAGTACTTTTCACTTTTTTACTCTAAATTTAAATTTTATAAATAATTTTTGTTACTAATTTTAAATTCACAAGTAATTTTTGAAAAATTAAATTTTTACATTTATTTTTTTCCTGTAAATTTTATACATTAAATTTTATAAACAATTATTTTTCCCGTAAAATCAATTTTTTTTATTTTTTTTACTAATATTTTTACAAAAAAAGTCCACAGGATTTTCTTATAAATTATTTTAAAAAATACATAACTTTTATTTTCATATTATTTTAATTCAGGTGTAAATTTTTCAAATTGATTTTTAACTTTCACTCATTAATTTGTCACTCAAATCAGTGTCTTAATTTTGAATAAAAAGACATTTAATTAATTTAATTAGATTGTTCAAAGTAAACAAGTAAAATATTAATTCATAGTTATATTCAGTATATATAATTAAGTTGTTCAAAGCAAACTACTAAAATATTATATTAAAATTATTCTATATATATAAGTCATTCAAAATAAATTATTACAACATCAGAACAAAGTTATTATGTGTTTATAATTAATTTGTTCAAAATAATCAAATATGACATATTACATCAAAGTTATTTTGTGTATACCTAAATCGTTCTAATTAAATGACTAAATAAATGAATCTAAGGTATTCAATACATTTAACTAAAGTAGTTTAAGGTAAACAGTGAAACATCAAACCATAAATATTTGATGTAGGTAAATAAAGCAATCAAAGTTCATTGATTATACATTGACTATATGGTTGGATGAAAATGTTTCACCAAAAATAAATACAAAATTTCAAACTAAACTAGTCAAACAAAAATATTATAGTTCACATACAAAGTCAAACAAGAGTATTAAGCTAAAAAGTTCAGCTATTAAAAATTTATATAAAAGCTGCAAAAATTTGACCTTATTCATCCTAAAAAAATGTAGAACTAATCGTATATTTACCTAAAACAAGTACTCTAATTTTAAGGTAAAAAGTGTATAAGCAAATATAAAAAGTAATCACTTATTTTTAATACTTTCATACAGTTTATATTATATTCTATTATAGAAAGTTGTTATTAACTTTGTACATTGGAAAATCTTTTTCAAATTTCTTAAACAAATAACTCAACTTCTAGACTTAAATTTGAAAAGAATTACCTCAAATATTTCGGTATGAATGTTTCTATTTTATAAATTTTAAGTCGAAAGAGACATGAATTCTTCCTGTGAAAGATAATAATATTTTAATTTAATTTTTTTAATTTATTTTTAACTTATATTTTTATTATCACTAAAATAATACAAAAAAATGATTTAATAAAAATGATGAGTTAAAAATAAATAAAAAAATAAGTGAAATATCATTGTTCTGAATTGATATTGATATTGTATTTTTTTTTTCATCATGCGTAGAAAGAACGCTTTTTCAGTAATAAGACGAGTTATTATTTTTGTAGAGATTTTATGGGGGTGGGGTTACTACTACTGTTAGTTACGTGGAATTCATGTCATGTCAATTAACTTCTAACTGTCATTTAATGTCACTTTCTTTCACTGCATCAATACCTTACACTTAATTTTTTCTTCTTTCTCCAAACTTTCACGTTACTTTATGCATCCAATCTCTACGTCTAAACTGTAAATTATTATTTGGATCAGAGACAAAAGAAAAGGATAACAATAAATCAGATTAATTTTTTAATTCCTCGCTTGATTTGTGCAAAGTTATATTTCTACAATAATTAAGGATATATTTCGATGTATAATTAAATGACAATGCAAAAATATTTTATGTTGAAATTGAGTTTAAAAAATAATATAAATTTATACAGCCAATATTCTATCAAAAAGTTATTGTAATTGTTCTTGTTTTTCTTCTCCTTCGAGTTCAAGTTCATGAAATTTAGTTTCTTTGTTTTATCATTTTATTACTTATTGAACTCATACTGATCTCAGACTAACATACAAAACAAACAGAAAAACACTATGCATTGCATGATGAAGGAAACAGGAAAAACAAAGATTGTAAAATGCAACAAAGAGATAATAGAATCAAACATTTTTCTGGCAACAAAAAATGGAGGATCAAGAAAGAAGTGACTAGGGGAACAAGGGTTACAAAGCAACACTGAGACTTAAAATGTATAATTAACTTGAAAACTTGTGCTTCTTGTATAAGTTAACAAATAACTACTCAACTTTCTGTTGTTTCCCTAGCCTGAGTTCAAGATCCAAGTCTTCGATTCTGTGATGAAGCCCCAGTGGGATTTCCACAGGTTGAAGAGCCAGGCCTTTGTCCTTTGAACATGGTCTGAGGAAAAGAGGAAGAGAACAAATGCTGTTTTTCAGTCTCTTGCAACTCATGTTTGGTCTGTCCCAACAAGGTGATGAATTTTGAGACAAACTTGTTTCAACAAAATTACCACATTCCAAGCCTCCGAAACTGTACTCCTTTTCTTGTTCTGAATTGGGAGACCCCATTTGTCGAAAGATAAATGAAGAAGAAGAGGTGTGTGAAAATTTATTTTCTTGTGAGATTGATCTGGTTGTTGAAATTGTAGTTGCTTGACTAGAATAGCTATGAGAATGAGTGATACCACAGTTTATCTGGGTGGAGAAGAGTGGTGCAGAAAAACGATGATGATTATGATTACCTAATAAGGGTTTGATGGTGTGATGGTAAAAGGGTTGATAATTGTGATGATGAGGGTTAGGGTTTTGTTTGAGCCTAGCCTTGTCCCTTCTGTGAATATTCATGTGACCCCCAAGAGCTTGTGCAGACCTGAACTCTCTCTTGCAAAAGGTGCAAGAGTAAGGTCTTGGAGGCCACATGCTAGCAGCTGCGTCTTCTGCAAAACCCCTTTCTTCCCAATTGTTCTTTCTGTCATCTCCAATAATTACTGCATTATCAACCTCTGACTGTGACTTCATCATGTGTTCTATTCCTCACAAACACTGAACACTGGTAGTGGTGAATTGAAGATGGTGATTCAGAGTAGAAAATATATATGATAATGGCTTCCTTCTACAACAGTTAACAAATTAAGCCATGAAAATATATAGCAACTGAGGAGTCTATGAGGCAAAAGAAAAGTACTAGCTGTAAAGGTTCTGAATCTTTTTTTTGGCTTTTCTAGCAGGTTATTATTACTGCTACTTCTTTTCATTATTATATTATCTATAATAATAGAAATAAAAAAGAAAATTTGTCCACATTTTAAAATATCAATTTTATCCTTTAAATATAATAATTTATTAAATTTTTAAAATTCACTATTACTTTTACCAACTTTTTATAGAATCGATTATCTCTGCTCCTCTTCTTATTCTTTATTTATCAATAGTTATTCTTTCATCTGTATTGATATATTTCACTTTATTTTTAATAAATATAATTTTAGTTTATATATTAACTTAATAACATTATAATATTTAAAAAATATATACACAGGTACAATAGCACATGTGTTTACGCTAGTATATCATAACAACGATATGAAATATTTATCAGTGATTTTGCTTATGACTATTTAGAAAAATAGTGTACCAATCATTTTAGTAAGCTTTTTTCGTTTATAAAATTCAAATATTTGCTTCTGTCTAGTTTTTTCTTGAAATTAATCTAGAGCTTCTGTCTAGTTTTTTCTTAAGATAACGACAGTTAAATAATAAAGATAAGCAATTCATTAGTCAGGGTTAGAAATATTAGTAATCCTTCAATATTAGTAATTTGAAGGATATGGTTATGAAGATAAAGTATAAATTTACAGAAAAACTGTAAATACAACTCCTTTGAAGCTTCCATGAACCCTACGGTTTGTGGTGGGAAGAGTTTTGACTAATAGCAATGTCATGCAAGGAAGAGAAATAAAAAGAAAAGTACATATAATATTATATTTAGAATTATAATTTTTATAATATTCAAATAATGGATTGAAACTGAAAAATCACAGTAAGTATAGGTCATTTATAATACTGAACCAGCACCGTAGCCTATAGGATAGGCCCCTGTAACTTTGCCACTCCCAGTAATTCAAGTTCTTAACATGTGGAAAAAAATTTACCTACTCAAATTTCTTCATTTTCCTCTTCCTAATTAAAGTGTCTTCATGGATTGAATTACTATTACCTAGTTATTCCCCTTAAAGGTTCTTTTATATATATATATATATATATATATATATATATATATTCTAGAATACTTTTGAGAAAAACAAGAAAATAACCAAGTTAAAGTAGTCCATATACACAACCTGCTGAGAAGAAAAACTGCATTTTAAAGTGCTGATATTCAAAGGGATGAAGTGTTCTTTATATATATAAAATTTTATATACTAGTTAAGAGTCAAACTTGATTTGATAATGTAAAACACAAATCTTTTGCTTGTTATAGACATTTCATATAATCCTATAGGTTTTTTTCTCTCATGTCAAGTTAAGTTCAATTTAAGTTAGGCTTCAAATTTAGGAGTCAAATAATGGTGGGTTAAATTAGATATTTGATTTTTTTTTAACAAAGATTTTGTTGTTGACAAAGTTAATATTGACAGTACTAATTAATAATATTTAAAAGTATCATTTCCCTTATGAAATGGGTGAAAGTATCAATTATACTAATAAATGATATGCTAACACAGATTTTGTCAAAGTTTTTCAACATTTTTTTTATCAAACTATCATTTTCCTAGATGTTTTACTTTCTCCTTTTCTTCCACTCCATTCAAACACACCTAAGTTGATAATTTTAAAAGTTTTTTATTTAAATGAAAATTTGTGAAAACATGCTAAAATTATTATAAAAAAAAAAGTTACGAAACTATACTTTTAGTTGAGAAAAAAGTTTGAAATTCTTTTATGTAAATTTTGATGCATTTGTTAGTTGAATGTAAAATTATTTCTAATCAATGTGAGATTTTTAATATATTTTTTTTCTGAAATAAATATATATTAAGTTTGAGACTACACTAGATATCAATCAATGGTTGTTCATAACCAATATCAAGACATATCTAAAAATCAATAAATTTTATTAAGATATGTTTTGGATAATTTTTAACATCATTTAAAATATGACTTTAAACTTATTTCAATCTTACCAAACAGTTTTGAAGTAAGACAAAATTTACATATTCAAGTTATATTAGTATGTGAGATTTTCGACATAAATCATAAAAATATCGTTTGATAGTTTATCGGCATGAATAAGCATCCGATAAAGAAATGATAAGGCTACCACAAGGAATTGAGCTACCTGTGTGTTTGTGTTAATGTTCCTGCACATTTGTAAAAGCCATTATAAGATACAATATATCAACAATTATAAGTTTCAAAAGCCATCATAATTAAGTTCGTGTAATTAATGTGTAAAGTGATAGTTTATTCCAAGTTATATAATTGCTGACAACATTCCATTTTGTATGAACTTATTTTATTAATTTTAGTTAATACCTAAGAGTTAATATTTAAATCCTTATATCAAGATTAATTCACACCTCGTTTAACTATATTATCGGGATTAGTAGAGAGTGAAAATTTTATTAATTACAAAAGAAAACTTAATGCTAATTGGAAATCATATTTGTTAATAATTCTAATTAGTTTACTGCTGACATCACTAATAAAATGAAGAATATTGACTATTATTGTTTTAGCCTCTGAAAAACATATTATCATTTGTTATTTCTTTACTATATCATTTTGTTACTGCAAATGAATTTTATCATTTTACGATTCTCAACTATTACTTTATGAGGAGATAGGATGTAGGTGCAATTTGTTTTTTGTTTTTTTCTAAATGAAAATTTGAACATAAAAAACCATCAAAACCTTTTGCTAAATTTGTATTTAGTTGACATAACATGCATGCAGGGACAAACGAGAAATCATGTGAAAGTTATGGTTTCCTCTGCATAATCTAATTTTAAGTTTGCATCAATTTAATGTTTGGGCCCTTATTTCAGTAAAACGAAGAAGAACATTATATGAGACAACGACTCATGTATATGATATTAAACAGGTTGGACAAATAGTACATTTTTCCTTAAACAAAAGCCTGAATTGTCTTTTACATCTTCTGTCCTTTCTGTATCACCTGCAACTTTTTTATGCTTCTTCTTCTTCATAGAGAAGAAAGAAATAAAGTAAAAGGAAGATAAAATAAAAATAAAAATGAGTGAACAAAATGTAAATAAGAGAAAGATAATATTATCATTTAAAACGTTAAAATGAGTGGTAATTACTGTATTATAAAAACACAGTAGAAAAATAACATAAAAAAATCAGTAAAATGAGTGGTTATTACTGTATTATAAAAATACAGTAGAAAAATAACATAAAAAAATCATCAGAAAATCCAAATTCGTATAAAAGTCACTGATTTATATTATATAGTATAACTGCTTTATTTAGTAGTATTTATGATTTTTTTCTTTTCAATTATTTTTCCTCGTGCATGCACCGGATGATTCATTGTTCATTTCTTCTTGATACATGGATGGTTCTATTCTTTTTCTCATCTCTCATAAATGATCTACATCAAAGCAGAAGCTATTAGAAGTAGCTTCTGCATTATTACATCATCTGACATGGTTTTATTGTTTTAGCATTGTTGTGGATAGGAGATGCCTTTCTTCTTTGAGGCTCCACCACGTAAATTTATGCGAGTTTTCACTCAACATGAAAGGTGATAATCAATTAGAATGCTGCCACTTTTTACAATTATTTCAATTTTCAATACCAATTCCATTCCATGTGACGTTACTGTGTGATTTGTATTATATACCAAGTTACATTATTGTCCTCCATACACTGTTTATCATTCACCCACCTAATTCCAAAATCATATGTTTTTCATGCGTATACATATCTTCCAAATAAAATATCTCTAACATATTTAGGATCAATATCTTATAATATAATACTTTTATGAGATTCTATTATATCTATTTAGAATTAATATTTTATGATATAATAATTTATTATCATATTATATTATATCTTTAAGATATTATAATATTTAATGATATAATAATTAATTATTTAATATCTACTTGATTATTATTAACAAACATAATTTGTTTAATATATTTGTTTACTCGAAAGTTTATAAACTAATAAGAGCGAAGATTCTACTTCAAAGATTTCGCTAAGATTTCTTAGCAAAATCTGGTAAAAACATTTGACGTCTATTGGAAGTTGAGTAAAATGATTTTCAAGCCACAAGACATGTGATATTAAGTAAAAATCAAACTCAAACATCCACATCTTCTCCATATTAGAAAAAGATCTTAATGTCATCAATATTATAAAGAGTCATACAGAGATGATTGTCTAATAAAATGAAAAACTTTAGGCTCAACCACAACGACTTAGACTTGTTTCCAGCTCAACACCACAGGGAGCTCCAGGCATGAAATCAAAAGCTTGACCGTCTCGAGAAACAACAATCATTTCAAAGAACATTCTCAAAAAGATATTTCCCGAATCTGGAATAGATAGTGGAACCTCACAACAACGAACACATATGACATAAAAAGGAAAAGCACCTTCCACACTGCTTCAGAGAAACAAGAGTCTCCCTCTCCCAAATGTTTAGAGAGAACACGCGAGTCCAAAACAACTTGACACCTGAGTAAACCATACTCGCCCCAACATAATACGTTCGAGTGGCCCCATGCTCACTAGCAAATCAAAATATGCTCGAGTGGCCACACATCTACAAGCAACATTTGACAAATGAATCTTATAAATAGATGTGTACTCTTTTTCCTCAGTTTAGATTTTTTTTTTACTGCAAAGCAAGATTTTAACGAGGCACATTCTTATAAGTATGTCCTTTTATTAAGCTCAAACACACCCAACATTTGCAAGCTAAATTAACAAAGAATGGTAAAACTCATTCATATATCAAAATAATCCACTTGCACCTTATTTGTACTTCCAAACGAGAGAGCTTTATACATACCCTAAGATATTATGAAATTTATCTAAGACATTTACAGTTAATATCTTATGATATAATAACATTATCATATTGTATTAAATCTACAAGATATTTATATATATAGTATCTTTTGGTATAATAATTTAATATCTTATTCTAATATATCTTCAAAATATATATATATATATATATATATTAATATCTCATGATATAATAATGGATTATCTCTGGTGTATAATGCTTGATTATTTTTAAGTAACAAAATCTATTTATTATATTTGTTTATTCATGACCAAAGAAGCCTATAAATACAACATCTCACCACAGTAATAAGTAAACTCAATATTCAATTATGATTCACCTCTCTCATATCCTTGTATTTCTACTCTAATTATTATAATACAAATACTCACTTATTGACTTAGGCATCAAAGAACATTCTAGAGCAAATACTCTAGTTTAAAGAATTATCGATAAAATTCAATAAGAACAATATATGACTACCAAGTTACTAATTGGTAATAACTAGGGATGTCAAAAAAATCCGTATATGCGGGTATCTGCGGATAAAACCCGTAATAGGTAGGAAATTGATATTGTAAATAGATACCCGCAGGTAACGAGTACAAGTATTTTTAATACCCTTATGTTAACAGAGTAGGTACGGATATACGTACATGTGGATACCCGTACCTACTATACTTTAATTTAAATTAAAAAAAATTAAAAAGAAAACATGATTAAAATATTAACATATTGATTTTGAATGAGTTACTTTTTTATCAATTAGTTTTTTTTTAAATTAATTTATTTGTAAATTGTCATTCAATACTATTTAAATGGGTTATTTGGACTTTGTTTAAAATTTATGAATGTTATATATTATATTTTATTTGAATTTACAATTAAAATATGTTGTTAAGTATTTATTTTTATTTTTTTTAAATACTAGTGGATATTTGTGGATATCCGTAGATATTAAAAAATTATGTGGGTACCTGCATAACGGATATAGGTACATGTACGGGACAAATATTTATCCAGTGGGTAAGATATAGGAAAGCTACTACCCATACCCTATCCACCATGTTGACATCCCTAGTAGTAACTAAACAAACTATCTGCATTTTCAAATTGCGAAAACTACCTCATTACAGCCTCCTGTGTTACTTTGCACCATCATCCTCCTCTGCATTATTAGGAATTTAAAATAAATTGAGAGTTTTACATCAAATAAAAATAGTAAAATAAATAGTATATAAGTAAAAGATTGTATAAACCAATTGTTTTATTATTTTTTGTTAAAAATGTATATTGTTAACAACATTATCTTCCCTTTTGGTAAAACTTCACACCACTATGACCTTTGTCTTCATAACAAGCAGGGTGTTTTTATATAAAAATCTCAGACACTAATACTTGAAGCTTCTCACTTCTTTTCGCCTTCATATACTCCTCTATTCACAAAATAAAATATTAAAATTTAATTTTTTCTTTTACGAATTGGTCTACTTTTTCTTCAGAAACAAGTTTTTTTTTCTTCACTTAAATACTACATAGGTTTTTAGTTACCTTCCTCACCCACCTTCCCTTCTAAACCTCACCAAACCAACCTTATTTCTTCAAATTATTAGGAGGAGGGATCGAGTCCACGACCTTCCCCTTCCTTCCCTTCTTTTAACCATTAGACCACTTCATCACTCCACGTGGGAGGGAGACCATGTCGTGAAAGGGATACTATATCCAGGGGATTTTATAAAAGTTACATGTCAAAAGTAGTAATACCATTTTAAGTTGTTTATATAAATAATTGTTCTTATTAATTGTTTAATTGTTCTTAGTAATACCATTTTGTGTAACTTGATGATAAACATTCTTATTACTGGCTTCGATGTAATATTTTAAGTCATATAACATCTTTATGTATCTGTCTATATTAAATTAAGATACATGTTAGACATTATCTTGTTAAAAACAATATATTGT